>JADMIO011184583.1_pt1 | contig 92134 bp, 66 predicted proteins | sample 8958161 | NCBI WGS metagenome assembly JADMIO01 (sample SAMN16585339, study PRJNA669376) | soil metagenome | isolation source: Crop rotation soil | place: USA: Cullars Rotation, Alabama | collected 2011
CGCGACAACTTGTCCACGTGGAATTCTAAGCTTAGGATCCCAATGTGCTGGAAAGACGCGCTGGTGGCCGGCGATGGCAGCACCGACAACGCCTCGTTCACCATTTCCGGAAACACGCTGAAGACGGCCAGCGTGTTTGATCGCGATGTCAAGAGTTCGTATTCGATTCGAGTGCGCGTGACCGATTCCACGAACCGGACGTTTGAGCGCACGTTCACGATCAATGTGACGGATGTGAATGGCGCGCCGACGGCGGTAAATCTCTCGGCGAATACTATCGCCGAGAACTCGGCCGCTGGATCGACCATCGGCAATTTGAGCACGACCGATCCGAACAGCGGTGACACGTTCATCTACACGTTGGTGTCGGGCGACGGCAGCACCGACAACGGCGCCTTCACGATTTCCGGCAATCAGCTGAAACTGACGGCCTCGCCAAACTTCGAAACGAAGAGCAGCTACACGGTGCGCATTCGCAGCACCGACGGCGGCGGCCTGTTCAAGGAACAGACCTTCACCATCACGGTCACCAACGTCAACGAAGCGCCCACGGACCTCGCGCTCGCCGGCACGAACGTACCCGAAGGAATGCCCGTCGGCACCGTGGTGGGCACCTTCACCGGCACTGATGCCGATGCCAGCGATGTGCTGACTTACTCGCTGGTGACCGGCGATGGTTCGACGGGCAACACATCGTTCACCATCACGAATAATCAGCTGAAGACCAACGCGATCCTCGATCGCGATACGCAGCAGTCTTACAGCATTCGTGTCCGCGTGACGGATGCTGCTGGCCTGTCGTTCGAAAAGGTCTTCACGATCAACGTCACCGCCGAGAACAACGCTCCTACCGCGATTCAGCTGGATGATTCGACCATCGACGAGAACTCAGCCGTCGGCACCGTGGTCGGCAACCTGACGACCACCGATCCCAACAGCGGTGATACGTTCGTCTACACGCTGGTTGCAGGAACCGGCGATACGGGGAATGCATCATTCACCATCGTCAACAATCAATTGAAGACGGCTGCGAATCTGAACTTCGAAGGGCAGTCGACGTACAGCGTGCGGATTCGCACCACCGATCAGTTCAATGCTTCGTTCGAGCAGGTGTTCACGATCACCGTGAACAATGTGAACGAAGCCCCCACTGCCGTGCAATTGAACGACAACACGGTGGAGGAGAACTCGGCCATCGACACGGTCATTGGCCAACTCACCGCGACCGACCCCGATGCGGGAAGTTCCCACACCTTCGAACTGATCGCAGGTGACGGCAGCACCGACAACGCGCTGTTCAACATCAGCGGCAACCAGTTGCGGACGTCGTCGGCGCTCAACTTTGAAGCGAAAGCAACCTACAGCATTCGCGTTCGCGTGACGGATCAGAACAGCCAGGCGTTCGAGCAAGTGCTGACCATCAATGCGACCGATGTCAACGAACAGCCGACGTCGCTCGATATTTCCGCCGACACGATCGCGGAAGGGCAACCGGTCGGGACGGTCGTGGGTGACCTGGAAACCGTGGATCCCGATGCGGGCGATACCTTCACTTACACGCTCGTCGACGGCGATGGCGACGACGATAACGCGTCTTTCACGATCAGCGGCGCGCAGCTGAAATCGGCAAGTGTGTTCGATCAATCGACCAAGAGCAGCTACACCGTGCGTGTTCGCACCACGGATCAAGATGGCTTGTTCACCGAAGACGTGATCACGATTGTCGTCACCGAAGTAAATACTGCCCCGACAGCCATCGAAATCGACAACGACGATATCGATGAAAATTCAGCCGATGATACGGAAGTCGGGACCTTCACGACCACGGATGAAAATTCGACCGACACTCATCTCTACTCACTGGTCACGGGAACCGGCGATACCGACAACGGCGCCTTCACGATCGTCGGCGACACGTTGCGAACCAATGCGAATCTCGACTTCGAGACGAAATCGACCTACAGCATTCGTGTCCGCAGCACTGATTCATTCGGCTTGTCGTTCGACAAGGTCTTCACGATCACCGTCAACAATCTGAACGAAGTTCCCACCGATCTGGCCCTGAGCAGCAGCTCGCTCGCTGAGGATGCCGCCGTTGGCGCTGTTGTGGGTACGCTTTCGTCGACCGATCCCGATGCGAGCAACACGCACACTTACACACTGGTCGACGGCACAGGGGACACGGATAACGCTGCGTTTCAGATTGTCAACAACGAGCTCAAGCTGAACTCGGCCGTCAATTTCGAATCGCAGTCGACCTACAGCATTCGCGTGAAGACCCAGGATGCGGGCGGACTGTCGTTCGAAAAGGTCCTGACGATCAACATTACGGATGTCAACGAACAGCCGACCGCGCTGGCGCTCAGCGAAGAGTCCGTGGCTGAAAACTTACCTGCGGGAACGGTCGTGGGCGACCTTTCGTCGACCGATCCGGATACCGGTGATACGCACGAGTACGAACTCGTGAGCGGAACTGGCGATACGGACAACGCTTCGTTCACGATCGTCGACAGTGAACTGCGGACTGCGGCTTCGTTCAACTTCGAAACGAAAGCCAGCTACAGCATTCGTGTGCGTACGACTGACGCCGACGGCTTGTCGTTCGAGCAGACCTTTACGATCGACGTGAACGATGTCAACGAAGCTCCGACCGCGATCCAGCTCAGCAGCGACACGGTTGCCGAAGACGCCACCATCGGCACAGTCATCGGCTTGTTGACCGCCACCGATCCGGATGCGAGCAACACGCACACGTTCGCACTGGTGAGCGGTACAGGGGACACCGGCAATGCCACGTTCACGATCGTCGGCAACGAACTGCGACTCGCAGCGGCCGTCGACTTCGAAACGCAAGACACGTACAGCATCCGCGTGCGAGCCACCGATCAGAACAACCAGACCTTCGAGTTTGTGTTCGAGATCTCCGTGACCGACGTTGCTGAATAATCGATAACCTGATTGTGGAAAATGCCGGAGAATAGCTATTTCTGCGGCATCCATAGGCGATCAGCACCCCGGAGAGGACTCGAACCTCCGACCTAGTCTTTAGGAAAGACTTGCTCTATCCAACTGAGCTACCAGGGCAATTGTGGCCGTGGAACCGTCCCTGAACGAAGGACGGCTGGGACTGTGTTTTGGTTCACGCCACGGCTCCTTCCGTTTTCGCTGATCGGTCGGGGGACGTCAATTGGCTCTTGGACGCCAATCGCGCACGAAAAAGCCCCGCGGCGAACCCACACGCCACGGGGCAACGAGACGATTTTGACTTTCGAGCGAAGCGTTACGGAAGTTGTTCCACGTTCGCCCGGTCAGTCTTCTCTTCGGCTGGCTTTTCCAAGCGGACGAAGACAAACGTTTCGGTCTTGCTCGGTCCCAAGTGGACCAGCACCGGCGTCTGATCTTGCGTCAGGTTGTAGATACCAGTTTCGAAGACGATGTCCTTGTTGTCGTCGATCGAGAAGGCGACGCGTTGCGTGTCCTTATCGACCCGACCGCTCAGAGCATACGTTTCATCGGTCTTCTTGTTGAAGAAGGTACCCGTCACAAAGCCCTTCTTGTCGACCGCGAGCTGCACGAACCGCGAAGGTTCGATGCGGTCGCGATCGCTTGGATCGGCGCTCTCGACCACGGCGAACGTGCCGAGGGCGAGCCAATCTTCGGTGGCCTGGGCGGGAACTTCGGCCGGATCAACCGCGGCCAAAGCCGCTGCCGATTGGGCGTATTCTTCCGCGGTACCGACGTTGGTGCCATCGACGTAGACGTTATTGTCCCGGTAGACGATATTGCCGCCGGTGCCGTAGTCATAGTAGTACGGCGAATTCCAACCGTAGCCACCATACCAACGGTTCACGCCAACCCAACCTGGCGAACCCCACCAATAGCCCCACGGGCGATAGTAGGAGTAGTTGAAGTAACCATAGGGACGATACACGTATCGACCCGCCCACCAATTGTTGTTGAAGTACGGGTAGCGATTGCCACCCCACCAACGATTCACCGGGCCGTAGTAACCGCCCCAGTAGTTGGCGCGACCGACGTTCGCATTCAGGTAATTGTTACCTGCTGCGAGACCGATCGAGCCGCCGATGAGTCGGCCCAGGTTCGAATTCAGCCGGCTGTTGGCGTAGATGCCGTTGTTGTACCACGATGGTCGGATCGCATTACGTGCAGCGACATTAGCCCCAACGTTCGCTCGGGCGCCTACGTTCGCGCCGGGATTGAGGAAGTTATTCACTCGCGCCCGGCCGTCAACTTGCGCACCTGTGCGGAGGCGACCGTCGACGTTAGCACCGGTTCGGACGCCGGCTGCATCCAGCCCCGCCCGGACATTCGCATTCGTATTCGCACTCACGCCAGCCGGAATGTTACTCCGGATCGGGCTGTTGATGCGGTTGTTGTTGAGCGCTGCATTAACGTTCGCGCGGATATCTCCGCCGGGGCGAACATTCGCACCGACTCCAGGTGTAACAGGCCGCAGACTCGTGCGGGCGTTTGCACCTACGTTGGCAGCCGCATTCGCACCAACATTGGCGCGGGCCGTACCGGGAACGTTTGCGTTCACTCGCGGAGCAACATTTGCGTTAGCTCGAGGAGCGACATTCGCATTCACGCCTGGAGCAACCGCTGCGTTCGCACGGGGTGCCACATTGGCGTTAACGCGCGGAGCGACGTTCGCATTCACTCGCGGGGCAACATTTGCATTTACTCGTGGTGCCGCATTAACGCTGGCGCGAGGCGCTGCATTCACGCTGGCTCGGGGAGCAGCGTTAACACTAGCTCGTGGCGCAGCACTCACGCTCGGACCACGAACGGCTGCACCGCCGCCTCCGCCTACGCGAACACCACCACCACCGCCTCCGCCGACACGGACTCCGCCGCCGCCTCCGCCTCCAACGCGGGCTCCGCCGCCACCTCCACCACCACCGCGACCTCCGCCACCGCCGCCTCCACCACCACGTTGAGCCATCGCTTCCAGCGGTATGACGACGGCGAGCAGCATGGCCGCTGCTATATGCCAATAACGTTTCATTTTCGTACCCTCTCAATCAAAACTCAAAACCAACCTAAGGGCGTGGCCCTTGCGATTGCATAGTTACCGGGGCAGGCCGGCATTCGTTGGAAGGTACTTTTTGCGAACTACATGCCAGCATCTGGTATTTGGCTGAACTAGGCCACGACGGCAATCGTCCAAGGTTGCTTAAGTCGTTGAATTGCAGGCGTTTGCGGCGCGAAAAAGATAGCCAATTTCGGCGAGATCGCGCATTACAAAGCAGTTAGTTCAAGAGAGCTCAGATTCAGCGGCAATCAAGGCGCTCTTTTCACAATCACCGCTGCCTCGCCATTTGATTAGCGCGCAAACCGTTTTTGAATGGCCGTCAACTCAGTCGCCAATGACTCGACTTCGGCGAGAGTGTTGTAGAGATAAAAGCTCGCGCGGCAACTGGCCGAGACGCCGAGCTTTTCGTGCAGGGGCATCGCGCAATGGTGTCCCGCGCGGACGGCAATGCCTTGCACATCGAGCAGCCGCGACAAATCGTCGGGGTGCACTCCGTCGAGGGCGAACGTTACGATGCCACCTTTCTCTTCCGGCGCCGGGCCCACGATCCGCAGCCCAGGAATGGGCAGGAGCAGCTCGTGAGCATAGCGCGTCAGCTGGAGCTCATGCTCGCGAATCTTGGTCATGCCGAACCGTCGCAAGTAGCCGATCGCGGCGCCGAGACCGATGGCTTGCACGATCGGGGGCGTCCCCGCCTCAAATTTGTGAGGCAGATCGGCTGGGGTGAAGCCATCCAGCGTCACGCGATGGATCATGCTCCCGCCACCCAGGAACGGCGGGATCTCCTCGAGCAGTTTCTCCTTGCCATACAGGATGCCGATGCCCGTGGGCCCGAGCATTTTGTGCCCGCTGAAGGCGAGAAAATCGCAATCCAGCTCTTGTACGTCGAGTGCTTCATGCGGCGCTGCCTGAGCGGCATCGATCAGCACGACTGCACCCACCGCATGCGCCCGACTGATGATCGCCCGGAGCGGATTCATGGTTCCCAGGACATTCGAAACAGCCGTCACGGCGACAATCTTCGTCCGCGCGGTCAGCAATTGTTCGAGCGTCTGCAGATCGAGCTGAAAATCTTCGCGCACGGGCACCCAGCGAATCACCGCGCCGGTCCGCGCGGCCAATTGTTGCCAGGGGACGATGTTCGAATGATGTTCCATCTCCGTGAGCAGAATCTCATCGCCGGCGCGTAACTTGGCGCCATAGCTGTGCGCGACCAGGTTGATGCCAGCCGTGGTGCCGCTGGTGAAGATGATCTCTTGCCGCGCGCGGGCGTGAAGCAGCTCCTGAACGCTCGTGCGCGCTTGCTCATAAAGCTGGGTCGTCTCTGCCGCCAAGGTGTGACCGCCGCGGTGGACATTGCTGTAGCAGGTCTCTTCGACCTGGCGCATGGCATCGAGCACGGCCCGCGGTCGCTGTGTTGAAGCGCCATTGTCGAGATAGACCAGCGGCCGACCATTTTCGAGTCGGCGTTTCAAAATCGGGAAGTCATTGCGAATCGCATCCGTATCCAGCAAGTGGCTCCGATCCAAGGGCTGATGCGGCGCGGTTGCTGTTCGCGAAACGGCCAGCGGCTTGGTTGCGAGCGGAGTCACGTTCGTCGCTGGTAAATGCGGGACACCACTCGTAGCGACACCCTGCGTACTCGCACTAACACCCTGCTGGGCAAGTTCCGCCAGTTCACGAATGCGGCGAATCATCGAGCGCAGACCGCTGCTCCGCTGCATTCCGATCAGGTTCTTCAGTCCGGCGCGATCGATGGTTTGTTCGATCGGATAGTTCAGGATTTCGTCCGGCGTGTGGCCGTTGTACACAGCGAGTACAAAGGCCATCAGTCCGCGCACCAAGGCAGCATCGCTGGTGCCGCGAAATTCCAATTTTCGGTCGCCATTTCCCCCGCCGGTGCTAGCTTGCGGCACCAGCCAGACTTGCGACATGCAACCCAGCACGCGGTTGACCTCGGTCTGCCACTCGGCTGGGAAATCGGGAAGCTCGTCCCCCAATTCCATCAGGTATTGCAGCCGCTCCTGACCCTCGAGGTCGTCGAGTTCGGTGCAGATTTCGTCGAGACTGGTCGTGGCGCTCATCGGGATTGGTTAATGGGTCTGGTTGAACGTGGTGCTCTGACCTTCATTATAGACGGAACGCAGCTTGCCGAGTCGGGTTCACTTTGGCCAGTTGATCTTGACGTTTCGTTATCTTTTTGGGATCACGTTTCCACTAACGGCATGATTTGGCAACGGGGGCAGCAATGCGAATTGGCGTAATTCTTCCCAATTGGGTCGGCGACGTGGTGATGGCCACGCCGATGCTCCGTGCAATTCGCAACCAACACCCCGATGCTGAGGTGGTTGGGGTTTGCCGCAAATTCATCACACCCTTGCTCGACGGTACCGGTCTGATCGATCGCTATCTCTCCTGGGAACAAGGTGGCCGCAGTTGGATCGGCCGAGCGTTCCACATGGTGCGTGCGCTCCGCCGCGAACGGTTGGACGCCGCCTTTGTCCTGCGAAACTCCAGCTACGCCACCAGTGTCGCCTACTTTGGTGGCGCGAAACAAACCATCGGCTATTCGCGGCGCGGCAGTGGTCTGTTCCTCACCCAAGGACTGCAGCCACCGCGTGAAGACGGCAAGCTCAAACCAGTATCGGCCGTGGACTACTATCTGGAGCTCGCCTCGTCCTGGGGCTGCGAAGTGTCATCGCGTCAGCTGGAGCTCGCCACCTCAGCCGCCGACGAAGCCGCGGCCGATGAGCAGTGGCAGCGGTTGAGCTTGCCCGACGGCAACGATGTGGTCCTGCTCAACACAGGTGGCGGCTGCAGCACCAAGATCTGGCCCGTGGCGCAGAGCTCGCTGTTAGCCCAGCGCGTGGCCGAAGAACTTGGCTATACCGTCCTTGTCCTCTGCGGGCCCGCGGAACGCGAAGTTGCCGCGGAGATCGCTACCCAGGCCAATCATCCGCGCGTGAAGAGCGTCGCCGCCGAAGATGTTTCTTTTGGCGTGACCAAAGCAATCATGCGCCGGTCTCGCATGCTCGTCACCACCGATAGTGGCCCACGGCACATTGCTTCGGCCCTCGATACACCGACGGTCGTCCTGTTCGGACCCGTTGGTCCCAAGTGGAGCCGCAATTACCAGCGCGATTCCATCGAGCTGCAAGTGTCGCTCGATTGTTCACCCTGCGGCAAACGCGTTTGCCCCCTGGGTCATCACCGGTGCATGACCGATCTTTCGGCCGGCATGGTGCTGGGTGCGGTTAAGAAAATGCTCGCGTCGTCGACTTCGCGCCAGGATGCCGATCGGCGCTTGGCTCGCGCTTCCTAATCGATGGAGAGGTTCCCCGACGGAGATTCTTCATGCCTGCCTGTCGTCTCCGTTCGTGGTGGGTGCACGCCTGGTGCCTGCTTCCCGTCTTGCTGTTGATGCTGCTTGCCGCGACTGCGGAAGCACAGACCTTGGGTCAGTTGCGCAGCGAAGTGCGCGTGAAAGATCCCGAGCCGCCGTCGCGCCCTTCGAACTATGACCATCACGACGATCACCATGATCATCACCATGACGACGACTACGACGACGGCTACTCGCTGGAAGACATTGGTCTGATCGGGATGTTAGGTGGAATCGTTGTCACGTCGCCGTTCTGGGTGCCGATGAGCCTGGCCGACGACAATCTCGGCCGGCCGGGATACTTTCCAGCCCATCCCTATCAATACGATGTGGGCTACATGCTCATTCATCCCAACGAATACAGTGGCATCAGTGGGCCGCGGCTGCCGTTCACGTATGCGGTGCGAGCCCGGAGCGACTACGGGACGAACTTCGCCGGCCTGGATTGGGTCGGCGGCAATGTGCTGGCGGAGTTCTCGACGCGCTTCGGCATCGAAAGCGAGTTCCGCTTCTATCAGCAAGACATTCTGGCACTGTCCACCAATCAGCCGGAACGCGACACGGCCTGGCTGGGCGATGCGAACGTCTTCTACCGCTTTGCCCAAAACGATTTCGTCCAAATGCGCAGCGGCGTGGGCATCAATTGGTTGAGCGACCAACAGCACACCGATGTGGGCTTCAACTTCACGTACGCGGGCGATTTCTACCTGGCCAAGCCGTGGGTCCTTTCCGCCGAGTTCGACTGGGGCATCTTGGGGGACGAAACGCTGCTGCACACGCGCATCACCACGGGCCTGACCTACCGAGGTCTCGAAGCCTACGTCGGCCACGACTTCATCGACATCGGCAAGTTTCAGAGCAACTCGCTGATCGCGGGTGTGCGGCTGTGGTTCTGATGTTCACTTCGGAGTTTCCGGGTACTTAGCACTTACGTCGAGACAGCGAAAATCGCCGCGAGTCGATTTCACCCAAAGTGTTTATTTTTGAACTGCATTGTTGATAGGCAACTCGCAGCAGAAGTCGGGTTTGGCACGCAGTCACTAACAACAATGGCTGCGATTGTTGCGCACCCCCCTTTAGCGGTTCGACCCTCCGCCGCGACGTAAGTCCAGATTTGTCGTCGCTTCGCTCCGCGAACGATGAAAGCGGAGAGACGCCGCGACGTTCTAACGCTTGGCGAGAAGGCCACGCACTCGTCAACCAAATTGAAAAAGATCCAAGTAGAAGCTCCGCCCGTCAGATTTTATACACATGTACACTAATGTCAAGTGGCCGGCGGCCGGATTCCCAAGGGTTAACCCCCGCGTCCACGCGGAACGTCGGCGAGTCGACGCCTGAACCTGGCAAACGCGTTCCCAGCGAACGGGGCGAACTTCACACGCCTGCGTGACTCTTTACCTACCAGAGTCCGTTTCCCCCGCCCGCCGCTGGGCAATTGGTCTCGCGCCGCGGGCGACAAATTCGCTAAGATAGGCTCTTTCAATTCCCCCTCCAGACTGTGTTTGCTTGCATGTCCACTTTCTCACCCGAATCGATCCCCAACCGTTTTGATTTTGCCGAAACGCAAAGCCGCATTTACTCCCAGTGGGAGGCCAGCGGTGCGTTTCATGCCGAGCCGCCGGCGTCGGCTGCGGCGGACAAGTCGCAGGGGCCGTACACGATCGTCATTCCCCCGCCGAACGTCACGGGGGCGCTCCACCTGGGGCACGCGCTGAACAACACGCTGCAGGATGCCCAGATCCGCATGCACCGGATGATGGGCTACAACACGCTTTGGATGCCCGGCACCGACCACGCGGGCATCGCCACCCAGGCCGTCGTCGAACGCCGCATTCGCGAGGAAGAAGGGAAGAGCCGCCACGACCTGGGCCGCGAGGAACTCGTTCGCCGCATCTGGGAATGGAAGGACAAATCGGAAAAGCGAATCATCAGCCAGCTCAAAGGGATGGGCTGCAGCTGCGATTGGGACCGCGTCCGCTTCACGCTCGATGATCAATGTGCCGCCGCCGTTCGGCAGACGTTCTTTAATCTCTTCAGCCAGGGGAAAGTCTATCGCGGCAAGAAGCTCGTCAATTGGGACACCTTCCTGCAAACGGCGGTCAGCGACGACGAAGTCGAACAAGTCACCGTCAAAGGCAAGTTCTGGCATTTCCGCTACGCGGTGATCAATCCGAAGCCCGGCGAACCATCGCACGTCACCATCGCCACGACGCGGCCCGAGACGATGCTTGGCGATACCGCGGTTGCCGTTCATCCTGATCCAGCGAAGGCGCTCGACCGCGCGGAAGCCGAGCTGCGCGAAAAATTGGCGAAAGCTCCCGCCAAGGAGCAAGAAGCGATCAAGGAGAGCATCGCGAATATCCAGAACCGCCGCGTGATGATGCTGCCGCAGTTGCATTTGCTCACCAAGATGGCCCGCGACGGCCGCAAGCTGATGCTGCCGCTCCTCAATCGCGAGATTCCGCTGATCGCCGATGAATGGGCCAAGCCCGAGCTGGGCACCGGCTGCGTGAAGATCACGCCGGCGCACGATCCGAACGACTACATGGTTGGTCAGCGCCAGAAGCTGCCGATGATCAACATCCTCAAGCCCGACGGCACCCTGAACTCGGAAGCGGGTCCGTATCAGGGGCTGACGATTCCCAAGGCCCGTACGAAGGTAGTTGCCGATCTCGACGAGCTGGGTTTGCTGGGTGATGTTGAAGATCGCGAGATCGAACTGCCGCACAGCGACCGCAGCAAGACGCCGATCGAACCGTTCCTCGCCGATCAATGGTTCGTGAAGATGAGCGACGATGACGGCGGCAAAGCGGGACTCGCCCAGATGGCGATGGACGCCGTCACGTCGAGCAAAGTCAAAATCTATCCGGAGCGTTACGCCAAGAGTTATCTCGACTGGCTCGGCGAAAAGCGCGACTGGCCGGTCAGCCGGCAATTGTGGTGGGGACATCAGATTCCGATTTGGTCGCTGCCGTGCGCAACCAGCGACTCGGCCTTTGCGATCAAGGACAAACTGGCTTTACTGCGCAGCGAATACGACGCCGCAAAATTGGCCGTCGTCCCTTCAATCAATCTTGATTTCGGCAAGGACGACGAGCCGTATCTGACCTACCAGGTCTGCATCAACAACGGCCAGGAGAAACTCGAGCGCGAGCTCGAAGCGCTGGGTTTTAAGCGCGATCCCGACGTGCTCGACACCTGGTTCTCCTCCGCACTGTGGCCGCACAGCACGCTCGGTTGGCCGAACAAGACGCGCGAGCTCGAGTACTACTATCCCACCAGCACGCTGATCACCAGTCGCGACATCATCACGCTCTGGGTCGCGCGGATGGTGCTCACCGGCTTGTCGAATCTCGGCGAGATTCCGTTCCGTGAGGTCTTCATTCACCCGAAGATCCTCGATGGCTACGGCGAAGGGATGAGCAAGAGCAAGGGGAACGGCGTGGATCCGCTCGATGTGATCGACAAGTTCGGCGCGGACTCGCTCCGCTTCGGCCTGGCTGCGCTCACGACGGAAACGCAGGACGTTCGCATGCCGGTGCAGTTCGAATGCCCGCACTGCCAGGCGCTCGTCGACCAGACGTTGAAGAACCGCATCCTGCCGCGCGTCGCCTGCACGAAATGCGGGAAGGAATTTTCGACGCAATGGGCCAACAAGGATGAGGACAAAGCGCTGCCAAAGGCGCCGGTCGTCAGCGAGCGGTTCGAAGTGGCCCGCAACTTCATGAACAAGCTCTGGAACGCGGCCCGCTTCTCGCTGATCAACCTCGACGGTTATTCAGCCGCTCCGGTCGACGTCAGCAAGCTCGCGGTCGAAGATCGCTGGCTCATTTCGCGCTTGTCGACGGTCACCGAGCAAGTCACGGCTGCGCTAAAGACGTACAAGTACGCCGATGCGACAAAGTATCTGTACGACTTCGCCTGGGACGACTTCTGCAGCTTCTATGTCGAGATCACGAAGGCCCGCATGAGCGATCCGGCCGAACGGCCCGTTGCCCAGCGCGTCCTCGCGCACACGCTCGATGTTTTGCTCCGGCTGCTCCATCCGCTCATGCCGTTTGTCACGGAAGAGATCTGGCAACTGCTGGGCAAGATCGCGCCGGTTCGTGGACTCGCCAAGCCGGAACAAGCGGCGACGCTCTGCATCAGCGCTCCTTGGCCGGCGGCAATCAAGGAACATCGCGATGCGGCGACGGAAGCCCGCTTTGCGACGTTCCAAACAGCGCTTGGCGCCCTCCGCGAGATCCGCAGCCGGCAGAACATCGCCATGAAGAACGCGATTGAGTTCAGCGTGAAGTGCAGCGACGAAACGGCTGCGCTGCTGCAACCGATGGCCCCTTACCTGCAATCGATGGCCAATGCCAAAGCCACCGCGCTGGGCCCGAATGCAACGCCACCGGAGAATCACAGCAAGGCCACGCTCTCCGGCATGGAGATCTACGTCGACATGAAAGACCTCATCGACGTAGCCGCCGAGCTCGCGAAAAATCAGCAGGAAGAACCCAAGCTCATCGCGCTCATCAAGAGCAAGGAAGGCAAGCTCAGCAACGCCGCCTTCGTCGACAAAGCCCCCGCCAACGTCGTCCAAACCGAACGCGACGCCCTCGCCGCAGCGAAAGAAAAGCTCGCAGCCGTGCAGGCGGCGATTGAGTCTCTGAAGAAGATGAAAAAGTAAGAGGGTTGCAGATTTGAGATGGCAGATTGCAGATTGAAAGGCATGCTCCCCAATCTGCAATCTGAGATCTACCATCTGCAATCAAGTGCTGATGAGCGAAAGCCAAGATCCACCACCCGAGGTTCTGCGCAATCTCGATGTGATCTCGCGCCTCGATCAGGCTCCGCTGGTAGAAATCACAGGCATAGTCGACGAAGGCCTGGGTGGAATACGCGTCGGTGGCTGTTCACAACTAACTGCATTGTGGAAATTGCTTCCCTGGCGCGTTGGCGACGAAGCAGTGAGCAGCAAACCTCTGCGTGTTCGCAAGCTCGTGAACGACGCGGAGTTCTCGCGCCTGGGTGACCTCCTCGCACGCGGATCTATCGTCAAGCTGCAAGCTCGCCTCATTGACGAAGCTGAAATGGATCACGCCACTGCCTTGCTGGAGAAGGTGCTTGCGACAGACTGCGAAGATCCGGCGCTAGAATCGGCAGCGGAAGAGATTCAGCCCTGCCAGATGTATCAGGACGAACAGTTCGGCGAGTTTTATCTGGAGCCGGGTGGAGTTGCCGTGGCGGCCGACGTGGAATGGAACGGCCAAGAAATCACGTTGTTCTTACCTGCGCAAAAGGACGCAATCCTCCCGGCTGCCGCACAGGCCCGCCGGCTTTGGGCTGACTCGCCGCAGTGGGACCAACGAGCCAGAGAGTTCGCCACGGTGAGGTTGTTGCCACTCAAGAACACGACATGGCTGGAATCCAACGAGCCACCGATTGCCGCAGAGGATTTTGGAAAACGCCTCGGCTTAGAGAGTTTGGAAGTTACCGACACAGGCGAGTTCGCGTTTGTGTTTGACGATGATGGGATGTTTCAGGAACATCTTATCGTCGTGCGTGGGACGCTTGAGCAAGGCTTCAGCGAAGCAGAACTGGCGGGATAGGCTGCCAGGTTTTGAAACGCTCCCCAGAATCTGCAATCTGCAATCTAAGATCTGCAATCAAGAAACACATTCGGCCGGGACACTTGCGTTCCCGGCCGAAGGCGTTTGCTTGCATGAAACCCGTTGCGGGGTTACTTCGCGGCGACTAGTCGATTAACGACCAGCCCTCATAGCGACTAGCGGAGACCTGGCTTCAGGCGCTTTTGGATGTCCGTTTCCAGGACGCCGAAGACTGCTTCGTGCCGCTGAACCGACAGCGACAGAGCGTGCAGCAGACGCTTGGCGGTGAAGTAGTTGACGATCACGCGTTGGGTGACCGGAATGGCCTTGGTCGGGATGCCGACCGGTTGCGGATTGAGACCGAAATCGATGATCAGCTCTTCCGGCGAGCCGGTGACGCGGCAGAAGTTCGAGTAGGTCGCGGTGACGTGGCCGTCATCGACTTCGACCTGAACCATCTGCTGTTGAGCTTGTTGAGCGGCGGCTTCTGGGGCAGCGCCTTCTGCGGTGTTCTCTGCGGACATGCTGTAAATCTCCCTAGCCGCCAGGGCGGCAAGTAACTGGCGTGGCACCTTCAGTCGCCACAAACTAGAACCAACGACGAGAACGGCTTGGATGTCAGAATTGTGAAGGCAACACTGTTTGAAAACATCTAGCCGATGAATACGCAAACACTTGAGTCATTCTGACGCACTTTGTTCCAATTTAGTTCCCCCAATTGGATGTCAAGGCGTCATAAACGGCACTTTAAAATCTAGTTCAGGTTTCTCCTGTCAGTCGTCCGGGGGGACGAACTTTTACAGATCAAAATGGAAAGTCTTGGCAACGTAGCGATAAACCCGGTTGGCGATGGGTTGCCAACCGGTGTAGATCCGCGCCTGTCCTTGCATTCCCACCTGCACGTTGCCGGCCAGTGCCCCCAAAGGCGCTCGGACCGGATACGACGAACTTAACGGTCGTGTCAATCCGCTGGGGTCGGTCACTGTTTCCAGGCGACCACCCACGCGACTTGAGAGAGCCGGGTTCACTGCTTCCATTTCGTTGGCGCCAATCTCGGCGACGTGCGAATCGATGGCCCGATGCGTTTGCGAATCGAGCAGCAACCGCACCTTGTGGGCTTCGGCTTGCGATCCGGAGCGAACGAGATCGATGTACGCCTGGTCGACGATCAGCACGGCTTCCAGATCCTTCGGATCACCGATCTGGCAGAGCAAATCGGTCGGCATGATCGGCGCGCCGAGGTTCTTCTTTTGGAACGGGTTGCCGGTCCAGGAGGCGAGGCGGTCTTTGTTCTCGCCCGCTTTCGGTTCGCGGGTCGGCGGCGGAATGACCATGCCGTCGCGCGGAGCCCGGATCAACAGGCGGCCGTATTCGCGTTTCTTTTCTTCGTATTGCTTCTGCGCCGAGGCGAGCACTTCTTCGGCTGTTTCCAACTGAGCGACCGCAGATGGATCCTTGAAGCGGAGATCGTTGAGATTAGTCCGGGCTGTTTCGGCCGCAACATATTTCCCCTTCAACCGCTGCAGTTCCAAATCCATATCGGGATTGGCGAGCTGCAACAGTTTGTCGCCCTTTTTCACATAGTCGCCCGGCTTCACGAAGATCTCGGCAATGTTGCCGGCCTCCGACGAAAAGACCTGGGCCCCGTCGTGCGCTTGAACTTCAAACGCGCTGTAGACCGAATACGGCAGCGGCACAAAGAAGATGGCCGCCACGACCGCGACCAACACACAGGCCGTTGCGATCATGCGTTCTTTTTTCACTTTGTGCATCCTTCCCGGCGTGTAGAAAAACTTCCCCAGTTCCCAAACCGGCTGAACCACCAGGCCCACGAAGCCTGACAGGGCGATCAACTGACCGATGATCTTCAAGCCGTACGGCTCGAACACCTTGTTGAGGAAAAACAGAATCGAGAACACCACCACCCAGCGATAAGCGGCCGAGGCCACCGTGTACAAACCAAAGATCCACTTGTTCCCTTGCGGCAGGAACGGGTTCTCCGGCTGTTCGATGCCGAGGCAGAGATCGATCATGAACCGCCGCAGAACTTCCTTGGCCTTCTGTTGAAGGTTCGGAATTTCGAGCAAGTCCATCAGGATGTAATAACCGTCGAACCGCAGCAGCGGGTTACCGTTGAACATCACCGTACTGACCGAGCAGATGAACATCACGCTCAAGCAGACGTGGTTGAGCAGCCCCGGCGAACTGAACCACCAGATAAAGGTGGCAATCGAAGCCAAGACCAACTCGACATACATCCCCGCCGCGCCGATCGCAGCACGGGCATATTTATTCGGCAACATCCAGCTATCGGATACGTTGCAGTACAAGGCGGGCGTGAACACGAGGAGCATCGCTCCCAGTTCGTGACATTCGCCGCCGAAATGTTTACACGACAAACCGTGGCCGAACTCGTGCAGCACCTTCACGGTGCCCATCACGATCGCCAGGATAAACCAGTTGCGCGGGCCGAAGAATTCGTGGAACGCGGGCAACCTCGCCGTGAATTGATCGAACTGCACGACCACCAGCGACAACGCCGCCAGGCCGATGCCCAGGTTAACGAACAGCGCGGTCCAGGTGAAAAACCACCAGGTGTATTTGTAGAGCCAGTTGAGGAAGTTTTCGGGATCGACGCCGCGGAACCGCAGGGCGAAGACATTGGCCAGCTTGCCCATCAGCTCGCGATGCTTCTTTTCATCGCGACGCTTCTTGAGCGCTTTGCCTTGGCCTGGCGATTCGCTGATCACGAGGCCGCTGCGGTGCAGCATGCCGACGAACTGCAGCAGATCGGTGTACGTGATCTTCTGCGGGGCGTACTGGCTTTCGAATTGTTCTTTGATCGTTTCCAGACTCGTCATGCCGTCGAGCATGCACAGGATCGCATACTCTTCTTCATGAAAGCGGAAGTAGTTGAGCCCGACGGGCTCCTTCACCACCCAAAACGCCTGCCCCCGGTAACGATGCCGTCGCGCTTGCAGGTCGGGCCGCATGCGCAGCAGCAGCGGTCTGCTGGTACTGCTGACGAGGCTTTCTGCAAGTGTGGCCATGGGGGAAAGTTTTCAGTTCGGAGTTTTGAGTTTGGTTAGTGAGCAGGAGCCGACTTCTAGGGAAACTACTTGTTACTGCGGCTGAGCGGTCTTGGGAGTCGCCTTGGGCGTGGCTGCTGGAGTTGCCGGAGCCATTGGTCGCTTGGTCGTTGCTGCCGGTGTTGCCACAGTGCCGGTCGTCATCGGACGAGCAGCCGGAGTGGTGGCCATCGGCATTGGCGCCACTGGCATGGGCATCGGTGTCGCTGCTGGAGCTGCGGGTGCCTCGGCTGGCGTTGTGGGCTTCAGCGCTTCGACCGCTGGTGCATCGCTGGCCGGAGCTTCGGTCCGCGCTCCGCCAAAGCCGTTCAAGGCCGGCGGTGCGGCAGCCGGAGCAGCGACCGGAGCGGGCAACTTTGCCGCGAGGATATCGATGTGCATTTCGGCCGAGGCACCTGGTTGGATCAGGAAGTTGCCATCGACGAATTGATTTTCGACTTCGGCCCAGATGCGATATTGGCGATTGCGGCCCGAACCTTCGATGAGCGGGCTGGCGTAATCGATGCGGCCGTTCACCGTCGTTTGCTTTTCACCCGGCAGGTAAACGGTGACCTTGACCGGCTTCCCTTCGACATCGCCGCGGCCCGCTTCGGCAGCGTAGACAAAGCCTTCGACGCGAACCTTGTCGAGTCGGACCATCCGCAGCACCGGATCACCCGGCTGCACCCATTCGCCCATGTGCTTGTAGACTTCCACGATCTGACCTTGGATCGGGGCGTCGATCTTTTTCTTGAGCAGCTCGATATCGGTGGCGTCGAGCTGAGCCTTCTTCATCTTGGCGGTCAGACCGGCGACGAGGTTGTCCGTCTCGGCAACTTGGATCTGGGCCCAAGCGCGTTGCGCTTGGAATTCAGCGCGGCGATATTCCTGCGTGGAAACGGCGCCTGGATTTTTGTTGCGAATTTCCTTGGCCTGTTCCCATTCGGCGTTGGCGACTTCGTATCCCTTTTTGGCGGCTTCGATTTCGGCCTTGCTATTGAACTGCGTGGTGGCGGCGTCGAGTTCGCCTTGGGCGATGCGTTGTTTGGCGAGCGTGTCGCGGTTATCGATTTCGGCGAGGACGAAACCGGCATTCACCAGTTCGCTACCCTTGACCGAAATGGCGGTGAGCGTGCCAGCGTCGCGGGCCGCAACCTTCACGTCGTCGATGGCCGTGACCAACGCGTGGGGAACCAACACCACGCCGCGCTGCTGCGCAGAGCGATTGCCGGCCCCTGGCACCGGACTGCTGCTGCTGGGTCCACCAAAGGCCGGCGGCGTGGCTGGCGCTGCAGGGGGAACGCTCACAGCGGGATTCGGATTGAACGTCCGCGGTTGACCCGGTTGTTGACCAATGACTGGCACGAGCCAGCCCAGGGCGACGATACCAACCGTCCCGGCGAGCAGCTTGGGGGAGTATTTCATAGTCGGATTCCTTATTCCTTTGAGTTTCAGTCCGTTGAGTAATGGAAAGGCGGAAATCGTTACGTTGAATCGGGGTTGGCTGAATCGGCGTTACATGAAGAAGACGTTGGCTTGCAGCCATTCCCAAGCTTCGTGCAACTTGGCCCAACCGAGGACGGTGCGACCGCAGTTGACGTGAGCTTTCACGCTCGCGCCCGGACGAGCACTCGCGCCCAGATTACCTTCGGTCTTCACGCGAATGCGGACCATGTGACCTTGTTGCTCGTGCGGTTCGGCAGTCCAGTGGACGTCGATCACTTCACCCTTGAGTTGCTTGCCAGGTTGCGTCATCAGGACGTAGCTCACCGGCAATTTCTCGCCCTTCAATTTTTCCTGCTGACGGACGACGTGATTCACACGGCGTTCGGGCATGTAAAGTTCGAGTTCCCACGGCGTGTTCTCGGCAGCGACGGTCAACAGAACTTGTCCCGTTTCGACGGGGCGATTTGTGAGTTGGCGTTTGGCATCCCAGGTGATGACTCGTCCCTTGCGCGGGCTGCGGACGGTCAGCTTTTCTTCCCGATGGCGAAGCAGACGCTGCTGCATCTCGAGGCTTTCGATTTCGACTTCGACCGTCGATTGATCGGCACTGTCACGCAAACGGTCCTGGGCCGTGGTCCGGCTGGTATCCGTCAAACGCTGACGAATGGCGTTGAGCTGTTCGCGCTTGGCGCCCAGTTCGCCTTCGACGCGCTTCATTTCCAGTTGCAGTTCGTCGCTGCGGAGGATGACCAGGATGTCGCCGGCGTTGACGAGCGAGTTGTTATCAACACGCACGTCTTCGACAACCGCTCGCTCCGGAACAAAGGTGTCCACACTATCTTGTGGTTTCACGACCCCGTTGGCAGCCATGTCAAACGGCCAGGGCACGATGCACAGCGCCAGCAGAACAGCCAGGATCGAACCACCGATCGTGAGTGTCCGCGGCAGATTGCGAGCCTGGACCATCACTTGCGAATGGCCGATGGCGCGCCAGACCGGCATCAGGAACAGCGTGTTGTGTTCGATCGAGTTCGACAAGGCGCGAGCGCTGTGTTCGAACACGAGATCCAGTTTGGGATCGAGCACTTCGCGAGGAATTTCGCTTTCGATCTGCTCGACAATCAACACGCCGATGATTTCGCCGAGCGGCTGGTTGCCGTCGCCACCGGTGACGTTGGTCGGACCGGCTTCGAGCGAGCGCGGCTTGCGGAGCGGCAGAACGCACAATGATTTCGTGTAAGAGTGATCGACGTATTCTTCGAGGGCCTCTTCGATCTGTGGCGGCATGTCCTCGGTCGAACCCATGTACCACAGCGGTTCGCCCGACGCGGCGACGCGCGAAGCGAGCTTGCCGAGCATCGTCATGACGTTAGAGCGGTTGTCGACGGTGTCCTGCCCGCTGACGGCTTCCACTTCGCAGCGACCGGCCCGCTTGATGGCGACGCTAACGCGATCGACACCCAGCAGTCGGCGGCCTTCGTTGACGATCGTGTAACAGGTCTCGCGGAGGTCGAGCGTTTCGTGCACCGCCCGGCTGAATTCATCCGCATCGGCCCACAACGAGTGTTTGTCGGTGAGCTGGCCGAGCTTGCGGTTCTTGAACCACTCCGCAGAGAGTTCGCACATCTGCTGCAGGAAGCGGAGATAACCGCGCTGCGTGGCCGGCTGCGTATCGGGCCGTTGGAAGATTTCGATGAGCCCTTCGACAATGCCGTCGTGGCCCAGCGGATGGACCACCATCAGTTGCCGCGTCGGATTGCCGCCGAGGCGTTCATCGCCGGCGCTCGACAGCGGCGGAATGAGCTGGCCTTGGTTCGTATTGACGATGTACTCGAGCAGCTTGCTGTGCTTGCTCGCGTCTTCGCTTTCCGTGTCCATCAGCGTCGGGCTGATGTTGACCTGGTAGGCGAGCTTGGGCTTTTTGCCTTCGCCCAAGATCCAGATGGCGCCGCCAATGGCCGCCAGTGCTTGCATCACGCGTTGCAAGAACGCTGAGTAGTACTCTTCTTCCGAGAGATCACTCTTGGAGAGCTGCTGAATCTCACCCACCAGGCCGCGAATCTGCTGCTTGGTTTTTTCGATGGTCTCAGAGTTCACTTGTGACATGGGAGCATCGTTTCTGACAGAGGTCGGCCGGGTTTCCGTAATGCGAGGCTCGCGACTGCGTCCTCTCGCCACTCGGCTGGATTCAATTCAATGTAAAGGTGCTGTTACGTGGGCTCAACGTTTTTAGCGGCGATGTTTGGGAATCCGAACCAAACGTTCGTCGACTTGAACGGTTGAACGCAATGTATCGATTGTTGAATAGCAACCGCTCCCGGAGTCCACTTGACAGCAGTCGTGCGGTACGACCTTTCTGGCAGTGGAATTCGGTGGCGGCAGGTTATTAGCAAACGTCGTGCCTTGGTGTTGGAATCGCCTTGGCAGGGGGTGAAATCGTTGCGACTGCTATTTCGGTTTTGGTTGTGATGAGTAAATGGATAAGTTGGCAATCGCGCCGTTGCCGCAGGTTGCCCGACGTTGTTGCAAAAAAGCAACACACATCGGAGCCGCTGCGGATTAATCGGGTGTATCGAGGTAAGGGTCCTGTCCCATCTCTTGCTGCATTTTCTTCCGTTCCTTCTCATGGAACAGCAACACGAAGCGATCGCGCAGATGGCGGCGTTCGACTTTCTGTTGCGCTCGCTGGAGCAGGCGGAGGTACTTCTGCGGATTAGCGGAATCCTTTTCGCCGAGGGCGATCATCTTTTCGGCCGTCGCGGGACCGAAACCGGTCCGGAGCACGTCGTCGTCGAGCGACATGAACTGCTGCACGGTGCCGGGATCGCCTTGCCGGCCGCAACGACCCATCAGCTGGCGATCGATACGGGCGGAGTCGTGCAATTCGGTGCAGATCACATGCAAGCCGCCAGCGGCACGGACGTCGGGCGTGAGTTTGATGTCGGTACCGCGGCCAGCCATGTTCGTGGCCACCGTCACTTTGCCCGGCTCGCCCGCTTTGGCGACGATCTCGGCTTCGAGGGCCACTTCGTGAGCATTGAGAATCTGATGCGGAATGCCTTTGTCCGTCAGCAGCTTCGAGAGGAGCACCGACTTATCGATCGAGCGCGTGCCGATCAAGACGGGTCGGCCCTTGAGGTGTTGTTCGCGCACATCCTCCGCGATCGCTTTCCACTTCAAATCGCTGGTGCCATACACCTTGTCGGGCAGGTGCTTGCGCTGCACGGGGCGATTCGTCGGTACGGGAATCACCCGCATCTTGTAGACCTTTTTGAACTCACGCGTGGCAGAGCGAGCCGTACCGGTCATCCCGGCGAGATGCTTGTAGCGGAGGAACAGATCCTGCACCGTGATGCGTGCGGCCTGTCCCGTTGGAACCGTGACTTCGATCTTCTCTTTGGCTTCGATCGCCTGGTGAATACCGTCACGCCATTTACGGCCCTCGGCGAGACGACCGGTGTTTTCGTCGACGATGACGATTTCGCCTTCTTTCACCACGTAGGAGCGATCGAGCAGAAAATCGCGATCGACTTTGATCGCGCGTTCGACGTATTGATACAGATCGATCAGGCCGACGCCGCGGAGAATTTCCGGCTTCGGCAGCGAACGGACGAGTTGTCGGCCTTCGGTCGAAAGCTCGATCTTCTTCTCGTCGTGCTCGTATTCGTAGTGCAGATCTTCCTCGAACTGCGGCACGACATCGGCAGACCAGCGATAGAGCATGGTGATCCGTTCGATGGCTTTATCACCGAGCGAACCAATGATCAGCGGCGTACGGGCATCGTCGATCAAGATGCTGTCCGCTTCGTCGACGAGGCAGAAGTGATGTTCGCGCTGCACGGGCATTTCACCACCCGGTTCCAGTCGCGCCGACGTGAGTTGATTCAGCAAGTTCGCCTGGGCCATGCCCATGCGGCGAAGCAGCAAGCGATCGCGGAGAAAGTCGAAGCCGAATTCCTTCGCGGTTCCATACGTGATGTCGCAGGAGTAGTTCTTTCGCCGCGCGTCCTGTGTGTCCGGCGTCAGGATCACGCCCGTCGACATGCCGAGAAGCTCGTACACGGGCCGCATGATCGAAGCATCGCGCTCGGCGAGGTAATCGTTCACCGTCGCGACGTGCGAACCCTTGCCGATCAGGGCGTGCAAATAAGTGGGGAGCGTGGCCGTCAGTGTCTTGCCTTCGCCCGTTTCCATTTCGGCGATGCACCCATAAAAGAGTGCCATCCCGCCGATCATCTGCACGTCGTAGTGCCGCTGTTGAATCGCGCGCTTCGAGGCTTCGCGGACGAGGGCGTATCCCTCGGGAACCAGGTTGCGCAGCGGTTCGCCCGACTTCGCTCGATAGCGGAGGGCCAGGCTCCGTTTGCGCAGTTGCGCATTGTCTTCCGGCGCCAGGATAGGTTCGAAGGCGTTGATCTGTTGCAGCTGCCCGGCCCAACTCGCCAGGCGGCGTTGCACGGGACCGCCCAGCCAGGACAGAACCGTCGCCTGCCAGCCTTGAGGAAGTCCATTGACGGCGGTGGTGGAACTCATAGGTTGGCGACTAAGGGTGAAGAGCAGCGCGGTGCTTCGATTCGTAACTCTACAATCGGTTCGTAGTTCCGTCCGGCGACGACCATCTATCTTTGACGCAGATGTCGCCGGCAAATTCCAATTTTTCGGGGCAATCCGAACAAAAGCAACGAAATCGATTTGCCAGGAAGTGCATGGTTCATGCGATTCATCAACCGTCACTCCCGCAAAGGAGCGCGTTCGTTGCGGCTTCCTTCCAAAATGGCGGACCATGTTTTCAGGCGATCCGACTTAAGCACGCCCCGGGCCAAACCCGCGGTTTTGGTCCGTGAAGAATTGCTGCAACTTCCCTGTTACGCACTCCGGGATTGCTAAGTTCGCTGCTGCGTTTGCGTTACCGCCAATCGAGAATTTCGCAGCTAGCATCCGGGCGACGCGAATTTTCGGCAGTTTTTGCTCAATCGGCACATCTTGCCAGACCGAAAATGTCCAGGGACACCGATGGGCGCTGCCGTATTGGCACGCTCTACCGGACCTGACCTGCGAATCCGGGCAAACTTTGACGAGCAGTCAAACTTGTCTCGATTGTCCGTATCTGCGGGTCGATTCGATGGTAACGACTTTGCGTGCGCTCGGCCTCCAATGAACCGCGTGCTCGCAATCAGCACTCCAGGAACGAGACTGTCTATGAAGACGAACCTTCGACTCCTCGGAGCCTTTGTGGCTCTGCTCTTCCTGACCGCGACGAACGTCCCGGCTCAAGAGGTCCGCCAGGCCATGGCTGATACCTTCGATGTCCTTCGCCAGGCGACCTGGTGGAATGACTTCGACGGTTCGTTCAATCCCGCTCCCGCCGAGGACATGTATTGCGGCGAGGATGGGTGCGGCTGCTGCAACGAAGGCAGGCCCATCGACATGTGGGCGAATGTGGAACTGCTGTTGTGGTGGGGCAAAGGCTCCTTCACGCCGGCCCTGGTGACCACGAGCGTTCCTTCGAACGTGCCCCGTCCGCAAGCCGGTGTGCTGGGTTTCCCCACCACGCAAATTCTGTTTGGTAACGAAACGCTCGGCGATGAACTGCAAGCTGGCGGCCGCGCCGACATCGGCATTTGGCTCGACTCGGCTCATAACGTCGGCTTCGGCGTGCGAACGATGGGCATGGAAGGTGACTCCGAAGGTTTCGCGGCCACTTCGACCGGCGATCCGCTCTTGGCTCGGCCGTTCTTCAACGCCTTGCTGGGCCAGGAAGACTCGCTGCTGATTGCTTACGTCGATCCCGTCAACGGTCCCGTCGCCGAAGGTAGCGTCAATGCTCGCTACAACTCGTCGTTCGGAGCCACCGACGTCTACACTCGCATCATGATGGACCGCTGCCGGATCAACCGTGTCGACCTGATCGGTGGTTACACCTACTTCCGCCTCGCCGATAACCTGTCGATCCGCAGCTTTCACACGGCAACCGACGTCGTGCTGAACGGCACCACGTTCGACATTCGCGATCGCTTCTCGACCTCCAACGTCTTCCACGGCGGTATGCTCGGTTTCACCGGCACTCGCGGTCGGGGCCGTTGGTCGCTCGACTGGGTTACCAAGGTCTCGCTCGGTGCGGCTCGCCAACGCGTGCAGGTCGCCGGCACCACGACGGTCACTCCGTTCGCTGGTGTGCCCACGACCAACCAAGGTGGCTTGCTCGCTCAGCCCAGCAACATCGGCATCTTCACCAACAGCCAAACGGTGGTCATGCCCGAGTTGAGCGTGAACCTCAACTACCACATGAACTCGCACTGGAGCGTGGGCATGGGTTACAACCTCATCTGGATGAACTCGGCGATCACTGCCGGTCCGCAAATCGATCGCTCGGTTGATCCGAGTCAAATTCTGCCGCAGCCTGGACCGCCCACCTTTGCCAACAGCGACTACTGGCTGATGGGTATGAACTTCTCGCTGCGAGCCGATTACTAAACGTGGGGCAAGTTTGAAACTTGCCATACACCAAAAAACAAATGCCGCGAGCTTTCACTCGCGGCATTTTTATTTCTTGTCTATCTCGTCGATGCAATCGAGCTGGCACGCTTACTCGCGACCCAGTTCCCAGTGCACGAACTTCTTGATCTTCAGACCCGACTGATCGGCAAACTTCTGCACGGTCAGGGTCGGTTCCTTCACGAACGGTTGTTCGAGCAGAGCCTTCTCCGCATAGAAGTTCCGCAACCGGCCTTCGACCATCTTGTCGACGATGTTGGCGGGCTTGCCTTCCTTCAGCGCGGCTTCCTTCAGGATCTCGCGTTCCTTGTCGATCAGCTTGGGATCGATGTCTTCCTTCGCGAGAGCGAGAGGACGCATCGCAGCGACGTGCATCGCCACATCCTTGGCTGCTTCGTTGGTGCCACCTTCCACGTGCAGCAACACACCGCTGACGGTGCCGCTGTTGTGGCTGTAAGCGCCAGTGCCGCCATCGATCCGCAACATGCGGCCGACATTGAACACTTCGCGGATGCGATTGAACATGTCGTCCTTCACGTCGCGAAGCGTCTTGCCCGGCTTGCTCGGCGAAGGTTGATCGAGCAGCTCGTCAGCCGTCTTCGCACCAGGGCCCGTCGCCAATTGCTGAGCCAGGTCGTTGGCCAGTTGAATGAACTCGGCGCTGCCAGCCACCGGAGCGCTTTCGCACTTCAGTTCGACAATGCCGCCGGAGCCTTTTTCGACGCCGTGATAAATGCCAAACCGGCCGAACGAAGTCTCGCGGTCGCTCCGCTTGGCGGCGATCGCAATGCCGGCCTTCCGCAGCGTTTCCTTGGCCTTCTCTTTGTCGCCGCCCGATTCGGTCAGCGCCTTCTTGCAATCCATCATGGGGAGCCCGGTCTCGTCGCGCAACTCGCGGACCAAGGTGGCGGTGATTTCTGCCATGGTCGTTATCTCCTGAGAATCTCTCGTTAGTTATTGGGGTTCAGGGTTGGGTTCGTGTCCTGTTCCCTCTCCTCGGTACTCCGGGGAGAGGGTTAGGGTGAGGGGCTGACGTGGGTACTAACGTCGCCACTCCACAAGGACACTGATGATTTAACTCGGGTTCATTGATAGCCGAGACCCAACCGCCTCGGCCCCTCACCTCTCCCCGGAGTACCGAGGCGAGGGAGTTTACGTGAGCTTCGCTCACACTATTCGCACAAAACTGGCCTACGCATTCCCATCTTTCGCCGCCGCCGCAGCAGCAGCTTCGTTCTGTTGCGGGGCGCGAGCGTCCTTGTCCTTGCCCTTCGCGGCAGCCGCGGCTTGCGAACCGATCAGGATCGCTTCGGCCAGGTGACGCATGATGAGCTCGACGCTGCGGATACCGTCGTCGTTGCCAGGAATCGGCAAATCCACCACGTCTGGATCGCAATCGGTATCGATCAGCGAGACGGTGGTGATGCCCAGAGCCTTGGCTTCCTTGATGCAGTTCTTTTCCTTGTTCGGGTCGACGACCACGAGGCATTCCGGCATGCGGTTCAGCGTGCGGATACCGTTGAGGTTGCGATACATCTTGCGATATTCGCGCGACAGCGACGATTGCATCTTCTTGCTGTACGTCGCCAGTTCTTCGCCAGCGCGGATCTTTTCGACTTGCTCGAGGCGAGTCAAACGGCTGCGGACCGTGCGGAAGTTCGTCAAGCAACCACCGAGCCAGCGTTCGCTGACGAACGGCATGTGGCAGCGGAGCGATTCGCGTTCGACGGCGGGACCAGCTTGACGCTTGGTGCCGACGAACAGAATCAGCGAGCCTTGCGACGCGACTTGGGCCAGGTACTTCTTGGCCCGCAACAAACCGCGGATCGTTTCGCGGATGTCGATAATGTGAATGCCGTTCTTACGGGCATAGATATAGGGAGCCATCTTGGGATTCCACCGGCTGGCCCGGTGACCAAAATGCACGCCCGCCTCAATCAATTCCTGAACCAGAGTATCACTCACGAACCAAACTCCTGTCGTCTTGCCGCATCCGGGACATGGCCGCCGAAGCAACCACAGGCGCCGTTAAAAAACGGTCAGCCTTCGCCCTGTCGCCGCACGCCTCGTTCGGAAACGAAAGTCGCGCCGCCACAAGCAGCTAGGGAAAACGTCTGCCATCCCCACCTTAGGGATAACCAAAAACGAATCGCTCATCTTATCAGGGCCCCGAACATGGTCAAGGCGAAGAGCGAAGCCGCGGCGAGTGCAAAAAGCGACCTACCGAACGCTCCTCCGAATGCCCCGCCAATGCCCCGAAATCAGCCGCCGGGCGCTAGCCCCCGGCCTCGACCCGCAGGAGCATATAACACCTTTTTCGCCCAATCGCGACCCCCGGGTCTTGCGGTAACTCCTTTGTATGATGCTGTTTGCGGCAAATATAACAGGCAATTTGGCAGCGATTCTGCTGTTATATTTCGTTATATGCCTGTTATAAAACCAGCATAAAACCACCCGAACTAACTAGCATACTTGGTCATATCCGCCGCATCTGGCGGGTCAAATCGCTGTGGCATATTTCCCCGGTTGGTCTCCGTGCCTCGCCCCCGGTCTTTGCCGGTCGTCCCCGGTTAACCCCCCGCGTCCACGCGGGACGTCGGCGGGTGGAGCCCGTCCCTCTGCGATTCTGCCTGACTGTGGCGGCGCCCTCATCGGCTGGTCGCGTTCGAGAGATGCGACCCCGGCTCGCCCACATCCCGCGTGGACGCGGGGGTTAACCAGCGCGCAGCAGATCACCTGGCCTGCACAACCAAATTACGAAAGAGCGTTAGTGCCTAATTGTACACTAGTACTGCTCGCATGTCAAGAAACGACATCCGGAGGTAGCGGGTCACTCAAATCGCTCCACCCGATTCCTGATATTGAGCGATAGCTGGACTCATCTGCCGGCCGTCACATTTGCTGCCGCCTCACGCTTAACAGGGTACTCCCGGCGAAACACCAGGGGGCCTTTTCTTAAAAACTCTTCTCGCATCGGAGCAAGGATTCAGCTCCCATTCTCAATTTCACTGGAGACACCATGCAAATTCTTGTTGCCAGCAAAACGAAAAACGCCAGATTTGCGCACCAAATTCGAGCGCGGGAATTCAATTCGACTCTGGAGATTCCCAAAGGTGACAATCCGCTGCAAAACGCCTGGCTGACCATCACGATCAACTACGAACTCAACTTTGTCGATCGGCGGAATCCCAACTTCAGAACGACGGTTCGCAACGGCCAGGCCTTCATCAAGGATCTCGACGGCATTGAATTTCCGTTGCGAGACTGGGATGTCCGTTCGCAAAGCGAGTTCGTGAAGCGCTTCAACAAGGGAGAGGCTTTTTGGAATTACAAGTTCCTGCTGATCACGCCAACCAACTACAACGGGTTTGATTATCAATCATTTGGCAAGGGGCTAGTTTGCCGTCCCAACGTCATTTGCTTGTTTCGCTTGAAGTCGGGGGGCTCGCCCAATCACTTGAAAGTGGACGTGGTCCGTGCTGAAGAACCAGAGAGCTTTTGGGATCGCTTGCTGGGCAAGTCCTTTCGCTCCGATGCGGGGCAATATACGGAAGGAGATGTCAAGACGAACACCCTCTGGCACGAGTTGGGCCATGCCCTGGATCAACTCCACATTCGCGCTCTGCAAGGGGATGCGCAATGCATGGTCGATATCAACGCCGATCGCTGTTACGACGGCGATAACATCATGGGACGAGGAAGCGAGCTTTCGCCGCTGAACGCCAAGCCGTGGCGGGAATTGATCGCCCACCACACCGAAACTCCCGAGTCGCAGTGGATTCCTACGATTGCAGTCAACACGCCGCCGCGGTCCATTCCCATGGGCGTCGCCGTGGTCGCTATGCCCAGCCGGTTCTAGTTCGCAAGCATGTAGTAGCCAGCCGGACAAGATTGTACCGGACGCCGAACCAAAACCGGGGAAGGCATAGAAGAACCCAGCGACGGTTGGCGGAGAGGGTGAGCTCAACTCGCCGACGTCCCGCGTGGACGCGGGGGTTAACCGTGGGCCGCGTGGACGCGGAGGTAAACCAGCCAGAGCCTAGCCGCCCCAGGTATTGGGTCGCAGCGCGCGGTCGAACTGCTCGACGGGGCGATAAAACGTCTCCGCGTAGGTGCCACCGACGCGGTAGTTCGGAATCACGGCGGCGAAGGGCGGTCTGCCATCGGGCGGCGCGATATCGGCCGCCGATTGCTGCACGAGTGCCATGTAACTCCCCACGTACAAGGTCGGCAGGAGGAGCACCACGACGGCGACGAGCAGGGGCAGGCGAGTTTCTTTCATCGACATTAATTCCGACTGGCGAATCCGTTCGCCGAAGCATTTCGCAGCCGCGCTTTGTGCGTCGGCCGGAGCCTAAAAAACAGGGGGTAATTCCCTATACAACCCACCGCGCTGCGCCTTGTTCCGCGGCTGCGCAAATTCGGCGGACGCTAGCGAAACCCCGAGCCCGATGCGTGTTTCGCTGCCGAACCAACGGCGTCCCGCCAGCTCAAGCTGGCGGAGCGTTCTCTTGCGCGCGTAGAATTGGGTGCATGGATCAAGCCGAGGCCATCTCGATCGCGCGAGCCTATGCAAGCGCGCACCAGCGCCAACTCGGCGACCTGTCGCTTGCGATAGCGCCCATCAGCGAGGAGCAGCTAAGCGAGGTCGAAAGTCGGATGGAGAAGGATTCCCCCGGGAGCACGAAGGCCATCGATTCATTCGTTCGCGAATCATTCAAGACGCACTGGCGGTTGACATTTTTTTTGCACGACGCCTATCGGCCCCAAGGACGGAGAACTCTCCTGACGTTCGACCAGGAGGGCAACGCGACTGAAAGCCTCTCCCTCTTAGCGTGTGTGGAAATGGAGTCGTTCCACATTAACTCGGTCACCGGCGAAGTCTCTGAGTATCATCCACCGGCCCTGCCCCTTTGGTATCGTCGCCTGTGGCGTCTATCTGCCTGGTGGCGAGAATTGTTCGCTCGCCGGTTAACCCCCGCGTCCACGCGGGCTGTAGGCGAGTAGAGGCCGTCGGCGCTTCCGCCCACTACGACCGTCGCTGGCTGGTTGCTTTTTGAAAGGGGCTAGCTCGGCTCGCCGACGTCCCGCGTGGACGCGGGGGTTAACCGACTAATCGAGAACCAGCGCGCTAGGCGACTCGTTAACGCGACTCGTTAACGCGATACATCAAGCTGGCCCCAGGTCCCCGGTCTCAGTTTGCGGTCGAGTTTTTCCAGCGGCCGGTAGAACGCAGTTGCATAGCGGCCACCGAACCGATATTCGGACACGTGGGCTGTCAGCGGAGGACTCCCCGGCAGCGTGACGATGACAGCCGCTTGTTGCACGAGCGCCAGGTAGCTTCCCACGTAGAGCAACGGCAGCACGAGCAGCACGACGGCCACGAGCAGTGGAGCGCGGGCATCTTTCATTTTCCGGCCTCCGGTGGAAAATTCGAACTGCCACCCGCCGCGATTTCTTCCATCATCTGTTCATGGAAGCGCTGGTAGTGCGCCCCGCCCGGACAAACGCGGGCGTACTCGGCCCAAATCCAGTCGATGGTGGCCATGTTCACTTTCTCCTCTGTCTTGCGACGCAGCCGATCTTCGAACTGGCGGATGGTCCGCGCATCGCTTTGAAAGGGAAGCAAACTGTTGGCGTGGAGATTGTTGGTCCAACTCACGGCGCTTTCCCATTGCCGCGGCGTTAACTCCGGCGGGCAGCGCTTCCTCAGATCGTTGATCACGACGCGAATCGCCGTGTTACGGCGGAACTTGGCGACATAGGTTAGCTCATACCACCAACCAAACACGCCTAGGGCGACGGCGATGATCGTGGTGACGATCAACAGGTGCCTGATCCCAAACCGCCAGCGCCCGCGCTGGGCTGGGGGCGGATCGTCGTCCGAGCGCTGATCGCGCAGCGACTCGGGACGGAGCAGTTTCTGTTGGGTCATGGCCTGAATTCTAACCACTGCTCATCCCAGTTACCGCCAGAAAACCATTCCCGATTTGGATGCTGAAGCTCATCGCGACCCCCGGCCTTGTGCCGGTGGGGCGATCACTGCTCAGCTACAGAGCCGCCCTGCGGTCGCGAGCCGGGAAGTATAATGCGAGCTTCCCTCGTGAAACATTGGCTCTGCATGACTCCCGACGAACAGGCTGCTGCGCTCCGCACGATCGACGCCAACTTCAACCGCGCGGTGGAAGGACTGCGCGTGGTCGAAGACGTCGCGCGGTTTGTCCGCAACGATTCGTTCCTGGCCGGCGCTTGCAAACGGTTGCGACACGACCTGACGACAGCCCTCGCAGCCATCGATCCCACAGGGGACCGCTTCACTGCTCGCGACACGCTCGCCGATGTCGGCACCACAATCACCACGCCGCAAGAATCGCAGCGGGTTTCGGTGGATGACTTGCTCGCCGCCAACTGGCAGCGGGTGTCGCAGGCCCTGCGGGTCATCGAAGAGTTCGCCAAGTTGCTCGGTTACAGCGGCGGCGCTTTCGAACAGCTGCGCTATCAGTCGTACACACTTGCGAAATCCGTGGCGGCGAACGAACGGAGCAACAACATCTGGCGCGATCGCCGGTTGTATGTGCTTGTCGATGGCCGCGAGAGTGAAACAGCATTCGCAGCTTTTACCAGAGAGCTGATCAGCGCCGGTGTCGATGTGTTGCAACTCCGCGACAAGCAACTCGACGATCGCCCGCTCCTGGCACGAGCCCAGCAATTGCGATCCCTCATCGACGAACTCAGCTGCGAAAACGTGAAGCCGCTGTTCATCATGAACGATCGTCCCGATCTGGCATTAATTGCTGGCGCGGATGGCGTGCATGTGGGGCAGGATGAATTGCCGGTGAGCGAGGTGCGCAAACTGGTCGGCACTCGGCTGCAGATCGGCGTATCGACGCACAGCATCGAACAAGCCCGCGCGGCGGTGCTCGCCGGCGCCGATTACCTCGGCTGTGGTCCGACGTTTCCTTCGGGGACCAAACAGTTCGAATCGTTCCCGGGTCTGGCATTCTTACGCGAAGTGGCAGCGGAGATTGCGTTACCGGCGTTTGCGATTGGAGGGATTACGGGGGTGAACTTGCCTTCCGTGCAGGAAGCGGGATTCACGCGAGTGGCGGTAAGTGGGGCGATCGCTGGCGCTAAAGATCCAGGCAAAGTCGCTCGCGATTTTAGAGACCAGCTTAACGCCAGCCCCTCACCCCAACCCTCTCCCCGGAGTACCGGGGCGAGGGAGTAAGACACATTTTTCCCCTCGCGCCTCTCACCTCGCGCCTCGTCCCTCGCAGCCCTACTCTTCCTCCTCCTCCTGCAGCGTCGTCTTACTGACGATGTCTTGCTGCACGTTGGTGGGCATGATGTCGTAGTGGCTGAGCTCCATGGTGAAGCTCCCTTGGCCGGCGGTCATGCTGCTGAGGGTGCGGGCGTAGGTGGTGACTTCGCGGAGGGGGACTTCGGCGAAGATGGTTTGATAACCGCCGCCAGCCGAGTCGGTTCCTTGCACGCGGCCGCCGCGACTCGACATGTCGCTGTAGAGATCCCCCATGTACTTTTCGGGGACGGTCACTTCCATCCGCACGATCGGTTCGAGCAGGGCGGGCTTCGCTTCCTGAAACACGTTGCGAAACGCCATCGAACCCGCGATCTTGAACGCGGCTTCGCTGGAGTCGACATCGTGATGCTTGCCGTAGTGGACTTCGACGGCGACGTCCTGCACGGTGTGTCCGGCGATGACACCTTTTTCGATCCGCTCCTTGAAACCCTTTTCGATCGCGGGGAGGAAGTTGCCCGGGATGCTGCCGCCCACGACGCTGTTGATCCAGAGGAAGCGGTGGGAGTCGTCGAAATGAAACTCCTTCATCTGCGGGAACTTGTCCTTGGTGACGAATTGCTCCGGCGTGACGTTCCGCGGCAGCGGATACATGCGGATGTGGACTTCGCCGAACTGCCCGCGGCCGCCGGATTGCTTCTTGTGCCGATAGCTTCCCTCGGCGTTCGCCATGATGGTTTCGCGGAAGGGAATTTTCGGCACCTTCGAATCGACATCGAGCTTGTCGCGGCGATGCAATCGTTCGCGAATGATCTGCAGGTGCAGATCGCTCATGCCGGTCATTACCAGCTCTTTGGTTTGGGCGTCGCGCTCGATCCGCAGCGTTGAATCTTCTTCGACCAGCTTGTGCAGTGAGTTCGAGAGCTTGGCTTCGTCGGTGTGGCTCTTGGGCTTCACCGCGAGACCGACCATCGGCGTGGGGAAGGGAATGCGCGGCATTTCGAACTCGCCCAGCGAGTTGCCGGTGTGCAGATCTTCCATCTTGGCGACGGCGACGATTTCGCCCGCCGAAGCGCTGTCGAGCGGCTTGGTTTCAGCCCCTTGCACATCCAGCAGCGGACCGATCTTCACTCCCTTCTTCGCCCCGCAGACGTGCACCGTGTCGTCCTTTTTCAGCGTGCCAGAATAGATCCGCAGGTAGGTTAGTTTCTGCACAAAGGGATCGATGCGCGTTTTGAAGACTTGCGCCACGAGCGGCGCCGCGGGATCGGTGAGGAGCTTGATCTCATCTCCTTCAACGCCTTCCTTGTGCCCTTCTTTGTAGGCGATTCGCTGAATATGGCTCGGCGGGAGCGCTTCGTGCGCCAGCGTCTCGAGCAGTTCCTTCATGCCCACGCCCGTCTTGGCGGAGCAGCAGACGATGGGAATCAGCGTGCCACGGGCGATGGCTTGCTCGGTGAGCTCTTCGACTTTTTCGTGCGAGGGCTCTTCTCCTTCGAAATACTTTTCCATGAGCGCTTCATCGACTTCGATGATCGATTCGATGAGCTGCGTATGGGCCTCGGTGACGTTCATTAAGGCGCCGCTGGCGTCACCTTTGTCGAGCGTCGTGATCACGCCCTTGAAGTTCGGGCCGTGGCCGATGGGAATGTTGAGGAGCGCGCAGGCGTTGCCAAAGGTGTCGCGGATGTTCTCGATGAGAGCGGGGAAATCGATGTTGATGTCGTCCATGCGGTTGATGATGATCATCCGCCCGACGCCCGCTTTGCCCGCTTCCTGGAACACGCGCCGCGTGTTCACTTCGATGCCGCTGTGGGCGTTGATGACGATGGCTGCAACTTCGACCGCGCGGAGCGCGCCGATCGTCTGACCAATGAAATCGGCATAGCCGGGCGTGTCGATCGCGTTGATGCGTTTGCCTTCGTGCGTGAAGTGCACGATGCTCGACTCGATCGTCCGCTTGTGAGCCTTCTCTTCCGGATCGAAGTCGCAGATGCTGCTGCCGTTGTCGACGTTCGGTTCGCCCTGGACCGCGCCGGTGAGAACGAGCAGGCGATCGAGCAGCGTCGTCTTGCCACTCGCGCCGTGACCACAGAAAGCTACGTTACGAATATCCGCCACATTGACCTTGGCCATGCCTATATCCTTCAAGAATAGGGAGAGTGAAGCGAGGCTCGACGGTGCAGGTTCGGTGTGATTTCGTGTGTCTGCCGCCGCGTCAGCAAGGTGAACTCCCTCTCCTCATGTACTCATGGGGAGAGGGCCGGGGTGAGGGGCCGGCGCCGCAAATGGATCAACCACTCGCGGTGCTCTCTCGCTGACGCGTCGGGCTTGTTGGTCGATGTCTTCCTTTATGCTTTCGCCGCAGCCAGCGCGGCAGGTAGTGTCAGTGTCTCTTCGTACAAAGCTCGGCCAATGATCGCGCCAGCCATCGGCACTTTCGCCAGCGCAACGACATCGTCGGCTGTCGTCACTCCGCCCGAAGCGATGACCGGAATGGATGTGGCGTTTTTCATTTCCGCCATCGCGGGGAGGTTCGGTCCCTGCAACATGCCATCGCGGGCGATGTCGGTGTAGATGATGGCGCCGACGGCGTCTTTCGAAAATTGCTTCGCAAAATCAACGGCGAGCGCCGTGCTTGTTTCCAGCCAGCCATCGGTGGCGACTTTGCCGTCGCGGGCATCGATCCCCAGGGCCAGTTTGTGCGGATACTTCGCGCACATTTGCTGGAACCAGGTTGGCTCTTTCAGGGCCTTAGTGCCGACCACGAGCCGCGAAACGCCGAGGCCCAGGAGTTTGTTGATGATGGCTTCGTCGCGGATGCCGCCACCCAGCTGGCAGGGAATCTGCACCGCCGCCAGGATGGCCGAAATCGCGGCCAGATTGGCTTGCGCCCCGTCGCGCGCTCCGTCCAAGTCCACCAGGTGCAGGCATGACGCGCCTTGCCGCACCCAGTGCCGAGCCATCTCTGCGGGGTCTTCACCGTAAACAGTTTCCCGCTGATAGTCGCCCTGCTTCAGGCGGACACACTTACCGCCGCGCAGGTCGATTGCCGGCCAAATCTGCATCACAAAATCCAATCATCACGCGAACGGAAATACCTCGCGCAATATGGCACAGCGGGTTGGTGAACGCAAGCGGCGCTGTGGAGCCTATATTGCTCGCTGGTGCCAAGTGCTCGCTAGATGTCCAGCCAATTCTCAACCTTCAGCCCCGGTACTTGTGTGAAGTCCTGCAAGTTTCGCGACAGAAGAGTCGCTCCCTGAGTAAGCGCTACGGCCGCAATCTTCAGATCGGTGGTTGCGATTCGCACTCGGGTTGCGCGAAGGCGAAGAAATTCATCCGCAGCCTTTTCATCAAATGGCAATATCCGCCAACCACTGAAAAAATCGAACATTCCAACGAGTCGGCGGTAATACGCCACTTGCTGGCGAACATCGGTGTAACGGCCAATCAGCCCTAGCCAACTGCGAGATTGTTCTTCGAGTGTGACTGCAGTGGTGCTGACGTCGTCAATCGCCAGCGCGTCGAGCCGCTGCATCAGGGCAATTGCTGCCGGAGATTCGGAATGCTGCAGCACTGAGATGTGGTCCGTATCAAGGACCATCATGGCTGTTCGTTCCGCTGTTGTTCGCGGAACGCAGCTCGCTCTGCTTCGCGCGCTTGCAAGGCGTGGTCAATCACTTCTTTCATCACCGCATCGCCGCGAAACATTCCCACGGTGCGTCGCCAGTCCTTAGGAGAGGACACTGCACCAGACGCGCCATGTACCAATTCATCGACTCGGCGCTCCAGCTGAGCGACGCGGTCTTCTAGGGTGGAGGGATGCATTTCGAAGTGTCTCCTCAGTCACGAGAACGATATATCTATTTTAGTTCATCGAATGAGTGAGGCCAATGATGAAAAAGGCCCCAAAGTCTTGAACTCTGGGGCTTTCTTTCCGATTCAAGCTTTTTTGCTTATTGCAAACTTAAGCCTTAGACAATCTCCCCCGCTTCCACGAACAGATCCGCGAAACGCTTGAACTTGCGGCCTTCCCAGCCCTTTTTGTGGTAGGCGTAGCCGACGATCAGCGGCATGGCGACGGTGGCTTCGCTGTAGACCATTTGCTCGAAGGTCGTATCGACTTTGCCCCAGCTGCTCGCTTCTTTCAGCGTGCTGCTGCTGAGGGCGCCGTCGCGGACGTCGGCGATGGTGATTTGCACGGCGTACTTGTGCATCGCGGGATACTCGTGCTCGCCGTGCTCTTCTTGCAGCAGGATGTCGGCAGCGACGACGATGTCCTGAGCATAGTTCTTCGGCACACCGCCGCCGATCATGAACAGGCCCGTGGTCGGATTGTTCATCTTGATCTGCGTCAGTTCGTAGAAGTCCATCGCGCTGTCGAACGAGATCGGCTGCTTGCCGTACTTCAGGCGTTCATGGATGTGAGCCACGATGCCGAGCCCTGCCGAGCAATCGGAAAACGCGGGGCAGAAAATCGGCACGCCGCATTCATAAGCTGCGCCGATGATCGAATCGGTCTTGGCGTTCGTCTCGAGGTACTCGCCCATCTTGTTAAGGAAGCACCGCGACGTGTATGCGCCCGGCGGCAAGCCGTCGGCGATCTTGCGGGTTGTTTCGTCGCAGATCCGCAGCTCTGCTTCGTCGATCAGCGTGTCGTAAATCCGGTCGATGCCGTGATCGCGGAGCAAGCTATCGTCCATGCCAGCCTTCAGGCGTTCTTCGGCGATGTAATGCTTGAAGCCCAGCGCTTCGAAGAAATCTTGATCGACCATGTTCGCGCCGGTGCTCACGATGGCGTCGACCATCTTGTTGCGGACCATGTCGATGATCACTTGCTTCAAACCGGCGCTGATCAGCGAGCCGGCCAGGCACAAAATCACGCCACACTCGGTGTCGCGGAGCATCCGGTCGTAAATCGCCGCGGCGCGATGCAGGTCGCGAGCGCTGAAGGCCATTTGTTCCATCGCCTCGACGACGGGCACCACGTTGTGCCTTTTGATGTCGATGTGCTCGATGGTCCGTTGCAGGAGTTCTTGCTTCGAGGGCTTCCAGGAAGAATCAGTCAACTCAGAGTTTCCTTCATCAAATGGCCCCGCAATCAAAAACGGGCCAAGTGGAGAAAAATACGCAGTCGCCTCAGAAATTCCCGGCAGGATCTGCGTACAGTCGAGAATTGTAGCGCGATCACCCCACAGGTGAAGGGGCGGCGCGAAGAGTTCATCCGCCGTTCAAGGACAGACTGCGCTGCACCGCGGGCCACCAAGACTCTGCGATCCAATCCAAATCGCCGTATGGTGTGACGATGTCAACGTTCCAGCCGCTCTCCTGCAGCAGCATTTCCATCCCCATCACCGCATCACGGTTGGTGGAGTGAATGATGAGCGGGCACGCGGGTGCGCAAGTTGCAAGATAATCGGCAACCATCCGGCCCGTCCCCGGGTCATACCAGCGGCCGTCGCCGGTGGGCTTTAGTTCCAGGTCATGGTCGAGGGAAATAAATAGCGTTTCCGCCAGGTGCAGCCGCAGCCAGGCGATGAACGGCTCGGCTTCGTCACAAAAGTAGTGCTCGCAGTGGGGATAGTGGTCAGCGAGCAACGCCTGCATGGCCGTCTGGCGGTCGAGATTGTCTTCGAGAATGGCAATTTTGTTTCGCAAACGGATCAACTCCGACGGAGAGGTATGAAATCCATATTAGCACCCGGGCTGATGTGAATTTTGCACAAACCGTTTCTCTTGGCCGTCGCGCAACGATATTCTGGTGGGAGCAAAGCGGGCGATGTTTTGCCGAATTTTCAGTTAACTCTCCGAGAAGAAACTTCTATGCTCCGACAACGGTGGCAACGGCCCGCGTTTACCCTCGTCGAACTTCTGGTCGTCATCGCCATCATCGGCGTGTTGGTGGCCCTCTTGCTGCCGGCGATTCAAGCTGCCCGCGAAGCGGCCCGCCGCTCGTCGTGTTCGAACAACATGCGGCAGTGGGGCTTGGCGTTTCAGAATTTTCACGATTCCTTCAACTGCCTGCCTCCGGGCAAAGTGACGAGTTCCAGCTATCCCAATCCGGTGCACGTGAAGTTCAATATTCCCAGCGGGCCGGAGCACGGCTGGGTGGCGTTCGTTTTGCCGTACATCGAACAGGGCAGCCTCCGCGAAAAATATCGCCTTGATGTCACCTGGGATGCGCCGGAAAATCTGCCGGTCGTCACCACTCATTTGAAATTGCAAACTTGTCCGACCACGCCCAAGGGCAATCGGACGACCAGCAAGAATGCCGCCTGTGGCGACTATGCCACGGTCTCCGCCGTTCAACCCGAGTTGGTCACGGCTGGTCTGGTGGATAGCCTCAAGGGGGACATGCTGAACGGAGCACTGCGGACCAATCAACTCTACAGCTTTAAGGATGTGGTCGACGGATTGTCGAACACCACCTGGATCGCCGAAGACGCCGGCCGCCCGCAGAACTACACGACGTTCCAAAAATTGCACACGACGACCAGTAGCGCCAGCGCGTGGGCCGATCCGGAGAGTTCCTATACGCTGCACGGCTACACGCCCGACTGCGTGACCATTGTCGACAAGTGCGCCATCAACTGCTGCAACAAAGACGAGATCTATGCGTTCCATCCCGGCGGTGCACATGTGCTGATGGGCGATGCCAGTGTCCGAATGCTTGCGAAAGGAATGGACATTCGGCTTGTTGCGCGACTGATTACGATGGGCGGCGGTGAAATCACCGAATAGCGGCCCTCTTTCCGGCTGGCTCTTGTTTCTCGCAATTCCGCACGGTAGTTTTCCGTGACATCCAGGCGCGCTTGCGCAGCAACGTTGCCGCTGCGAACCTCTGCGCCAGGATGAACTCTTTTCCTGTAGAAACACCGGGTACTCCCGGCAAAACTCCGGGTATACCCCCGGCAAAAACACCGGGTACTCCCGGCAAACGAACCGACTCCGGTGCAGCCGACGATATGGAACATCATTTTCAAATCAACCTGCGCGGCATCATCGAGCTGCTCGCCAATCACTTGTACAGCCGGCCGGAGGTCTTCGTCCGCGAGCTGTTGCAAAACGGCGTCGACGCGATCACCGCCCGCCGCAAGCTCGACAAGCAACATCAGGGCGAGATCACGTTCGAACTCACCACGCCGCGCGGCAAACCCGCGTCGCTCGTGGTCACCGATAACGGCATCGGCATGAACGAAGCCGAGGTTCATCGCTTTTTGGCGACCATCGGCGAGAGCTCGAAGAAGGACGCCAGCGGCGCCAAGATCCAGGACTTTTTGGGTCAGTTCGGCATCGGCCTGCTGTCGAACTTCGTCGTCAGCGACGAGATCGTGATGGTCACCAAATCGGCCAGCGAAGATTCTCCAGCCGTTGAATGGCGGGGCCGCGCGGATGGCTCTTACGGAGTGCGCTTGCTGACCGGCGAGCACTCGCCTGGGACGCAAGTTTATCTGACGTGTCGCGAGGGGAGCGATGAGTTCTTCAAGGCCGATCGCCTGCGCGAACTGGTCGCTTATTACGGCGGGCTCCTGCCGTATCCCATCACCGTTTCGTCAGGCAAGAGCAACGTCGTCGTCAATTCCGAACCGCCGCCGTGGCGGGCCACTTTCCGCAACGAGCGCGAACGGACCGAGGCTCTGCTGCGGTACGGCCAAAAGACGCTGGAGGGAAAGTTTCTCGATGCGATTCCGCTGAAGTCGGTCTCCGGCGGCGTCGAAGGGGTCGCTTACATCCTGCCGCATTCGGCGAACCTCGCGTCGAAACGCAAGCATCGCGTCTATCTGAAAAACATGCTGATGAGCGAGGAAGCAGAGAATCTGCTTCCCGAATGGGCCTTCTTCATCAAGGCGATCGTCAACGTCGATAAGCTGCGGCCCACCGCGTCGCGCGAGTCGTTTTATGACGATGCTCAGCTCGAAAAGACGCAGAACGAACTCGGCGAATGCCTCCGTCGCCACTTGATCGACCTGGTCGAACGCGATCGGCCTCGGTTGCAACGGTTGCTCGATGTGCATCACCTGGCCATCAAGGCGCTCGCCCAGGACGACGACGATTGCTACCGCACGTTCATCGATTGGCTGCCGTTCGAGACGTCGCAAGGGCGCAAGACGATCGAGGAAATCCGCGACTCCGCGCAGCCCATTCGTTACTTGTCGGACATCGGCGAGTTCCACCAGGTGTCGAAAGTGGCGGCAGCCCAAAACATGCTGCTGATCAACGCCGGCTATGTCTACGAAAGCGAGTTGCTCGCCCGGCTGCCGGAATTCTTCCCGGACTTGGAAGTCGAACGAGTCGATCCCGCGCTCCTCGCGCAAGAGTTCGAAGAGCTGACCATCGAAGAACAGGACGGAGTGCAGTTGCTGCTTAAAGTCGCTTCGCGCGTCCTGCAACCTTATCGCGTTGCGCCGGACGTTCGCAAGTTTCAACCGACGGAGATCGCAGCGCTTTACAACGCCGGCGACGAAGCCCGTTTTCAGCGGTCGCTCGAACAGGCTCAGGAAGTTGCCGATCCGCTGTTCGCTGGCGTCTTGTCAGCCATGAACCGTCCGCAGCGCGGCCCGGCGACTGCGCAATTGTGCTTCAACTATCGCAATCCGCTGATTGTGCGACTGGCTGCACTGGGTGAATCGCCGGCGGTCCGCCGCGCGGTGGAAGTGCTGTATGTGCAAGCGCTCCTCATGGCACAGCAGCCGTTGTCGACCAAGGAACTGTCGCTGCTGAGCCAGGGGATTATCGGCCTGGTCGAATGGGCGATCCCGCCGCAGGAAAAATAGCATGAGCGAACACCAAGCGCAGATCGATACGCTCGTGCACGAAGCTCTGGGCCTGCCGCTCGGTCCGACGCAGGTTTCGCTGCTGGAAGAAGCCGTCCGCCTTTCCGATCTGCACAGCGACTTGGACCGCAGTTTCGAAACGCGCAACCAGCTGATGCGGGCGGCTCTGTTTTCCGGGCGAGTAGACCTGCTGATGGTGGCATTTGCCTGGTCGGTGGCCACGTTCGATCAGCATCCCGGCCGATTCGACGAGCGGCGGTTGCTCTGGAAGTACAAATGGGTCACCGGCGAGGCGGTCTGCTTTCCGCACATTCCGCGCGCCCGGATCGACGAACTGCTGGCCGACATGGAACGCCGCTGTTTGCAGGCCGGCTACGGACAACATGCGGTCGCTGCCCGGCGGCGCGATTGCTGCGTCGAAATGAATGACAGCCCCGCGGCCGAAATTGCCCAGGTCGCCTTTCAGTCCTGCGAGCGCGATCTGCTCAGCGATTGTGCGGCGTGCGTGGTTGCCGGTAACGGCGATTACTTTGCGTTGCAGCAAGCCTGGGAAGCACAAATTCGCGCGCTCGAACCGGTCCTCTCGGGAAGACTGAGTTGCCTGACGCAACCGCTGAGCAGCACCTGCAAAGCCCTGCTTACCTTGCTCCGTTTGGGTCGAACTGCCGAAGCGGAGGCGATGCAGCGTCGCTACGGACCGCGCCTCAAACTGAATAACGACCATGCAGCGAACGCTTGCCGGCATGTCACCTTCCTGGCGCTGCAAGGATCGGTGGCGCAGGCCCGCCGGATCTTTGAAAAGTTTTTTGCCGAAGCCATGGAATCGGTGAAGCCCACGGACCAATTGCGCTTGATGCGCGCGGGGGTCGTGTTGCTCGACCGGACCGCCGCGGTGCAAGGCGTGGATACGCTGAAGCTCGCGCTGCGAGTAGAACTCCCCGACTTGCCGGTAGCGCGCGAGGGAAGCTACGAAATTGCCCCGCTGCGCGAGTGGATGTATGGCCAGGCGCTGAAGATCAGCCGCGCGTATGACGTCCGCAACGGCAACGACGGCGAAGAACGAGCGACTCAGCAATTGCCGCAGCTTATCGAGAAATTTTCGGCAGCGTGATGCGATAGCGACGTAACTTTTCGAATGGGATCTCCTCTGCAATGAAAAACAAATCGAGCGACCACGAATCGAAGATCAACGAGTTGATGTATGAAGCATGCACGCTGCCGCACGGGCCGACCAAGGTCTCGCTGATGGAAGAGGCCGTGCGGCTGGCCGATCTGCATAACGACTTCTACCTGGCGTACGACACGCGCAACGAGCTGATGGAGGCCGCGCTATTTTCCGGACGCGTGGACCTGCTCCTGGTCCATTTTGCCTGGTGCCTGGCCGCGTTCGACAAAGAGCCCGATGATTTTGATGATCACGACCTGCTCTGGAAATACAAATGGGTGATCCATCAAACGCTGGAGTTTCCCGCGATTACGCGCGCGAAGATGGAAGAGATGCTGGCCGACATGGAACGACGGTTTCTCGAGGGTGGCTATTCGCTGCATGCCGTCACTCAGCAACGCCGCGATCTGTATATCGACATGCACGAAGTCGAAGCAGCCAAGACGGCGCACGCGGCTTACAAGAAGACGAAGGTCGACAGCCTCAGCGATTGCGCGGCTTGCACGCGTGCGAACGATGCCGACTATTTTGTCATGCTGAAGAAATGGAAGGAGCAGCTCAAAACGCTGGAGCCTGTGCTGGCCGGCAAGCTCACCTGTGCCGAGCAGCCCATCACTAGCGCCAGCAAAGCCATGCTCACGCTACTCCGCCTAGGGCAGCTCGAAGATGCCAAAGCCATGCAGCTGAAGTATGTGAAGAAACTCAAGCTGGGCAACGATATGAATCGGCTGGCTTCGAATCACATCACTTTCTTGTCACTGACGGGCGAACCAGCCAAGGCCAAACGCATCTTCGAAAAATTCCTCGCCGAGATTCTCGAATCGGTCAGCCGGGCCGATCGGCTGCACTTGTTTCGCGCCGGCGTGGTCATGCTCGATCGAATCGGAAAAAAGAGCAAGACCATCAAATTGCAGTCGCATCCGGAACTGCCCCCCGCGGATGAAAAGGGGCAGTACGAAATCGCGGCCCTCCGCGAGTGGATGTACAACGACGCGCTCAAGATCGGCAAGGTTTACGACGCCCGCAACGGCAACGACGGCGAAACCCGCATCACGGAAGAATTGCCAGAAATGATCGAAGAACTTTCGGTCGCGTAACAGCTAAGGCTGCTGCTGCGAGTCTGCAGTGACGCTGAAATCGGTGGAGATCACGTAGACCCGCTTTTCGGTGAAGACGACCGCCGCACTCAAGTGCAGTAGCGGCGCAATGCCCAGCGTAGGGCCGGCGTCTGCCCAGTCGTGAGTGGAAACGAGTTTGCCCGTGGTGTCGTAGATCAGCAGGTTGTGCTGCTGATTGCAGGTGGCGAAGCGCTCGGAGTTGAGCGGAGCAAACTTCTCGACGTCGATGCCCGTCGCGGGGACCATTTTCCGCCATTGCACCCGCTCGAGCGGCCAACGCCTGGTGGGGGCCACGATTTCTCGCCCATCGAGTCCGACTTGTGCGGAAAAGAACCAGCGGTGGCGGTGTTTGCCGGAGTCGACGACACTCATGCCGGGCAGAAACGTCACTTGGGGCAAGTCGCCTGCCGGCAGTTGGCCGCGATAAAAGCCGTCGTGACGAGCCACGAAGATTTCGCCCTTCGGGCTGATCGCGAACTGCTGGCCGTGCTGGCTCGGAAGAAATCCGCTGACCTCCGTGGGGAGCCGAGCGCGCGAGAGCTCTTGAATCTTCTCTAGTTCCTTCTTCTTCCAAGTGACGAGCAGCGGAACCTGGCCGCCGGTCACGAGGCTGATGTTGTAATCTTCGTCAACGATGAGCTGCTGGGGCGACTTGAACGCCTGGCTGGTGACGAACGTGTGCCCGTTCTCCAGTTTCGTCCGAATCAACTGGTCGGTGCCGACGACATACGCGCCACCATCCCGACCACCGCCCCCCGCCACGATCTCGCTGCACGGCTGCTTCAGATCCTGTTGCAACCAGCACTTCCAACTGCTGGTGCTGAACTGAATCAACGTTCCGTCTTTTTGCAGCAGCCAGATGTGGCTTAGGCGTTGGTAGCTTTTCACGTAGGCCCGCGGCACGAACTGCTCGCCGACGTACTTGAGCTGGCGGATCTGCAAACCGTCTTCAGTCACGGGCTCGTCCGCGATGACTTCTTGCTCCAATGGGTTGACGCGCGGAAACTGCATTCCGCCAGCAAGCCAATCGACCTTATGACCGCTGTTCAACTCACCGATGGCGCCGGGATAGTCCGGCAGTGGCTCCTGATGCGGTTGCTGTTCGGTCGGCTTCGTGATGCGGCTTAACAGTGCGTCGCGATACGGGCGAGCCGTGTCGACGAGCGGGGTGCGGCGCTCGGGTGCTCGCGCTCGCGACTTCTGAGCGGCCTGTGATTTGACGAACTCCTGCCGGCGCGCTTCATCGGCTTGTTGCTGCGCGACGGCCGCCGCTTGTTGGCGGGCGAGCGCGCGTGCGTCGTGAGCCTTTTCCAGTTCGTCTTGCTGCTGCTCGTTTTTCTTGCTCAGCGCGGCAATCTCTTGCTTCCTGGCATCCAGTTCCTGGCGCTGCCAACTACTCAGCTGCGGTTCCGCGATCGGTGGCCCGAACCGCATGTGGGCCAGTTCCGAGGCGTCGCTCCCCAGGATCAGCAACATCGCCACGGTGCACAACATCATCATGAAGCAAGCCAGACCGAACAGCGCGTAACCAATGCCCAGACAGGCGACCGCGCCGCCGCGACGCACGCCCTGTCGCCGGGGTGGCAAAGCGCGGTGAGCACCCAGCAACGCGCTTATCGCGAGCACCAAGATCGCGGCATACGAAATCCACCAGTAATACAGCCGCATGTGCGGCATCGCAAAATGGAGAAACACGATCAGCGGCGCCAACACCAAAATCGTCAACGATGACCCCCAACTGGCGATCGCCAGCACAACCGCAGGCGCCTGCGAAGGCTGCGACGGGTCGGCAACGTTGAGTTGCGGCGAAAGTGGAGTCGGTTGGTTCATGGAATGGTTCAAGGCGCAGTGAGTTCGACGATCGAGGTTCCGCTACGGAGAATTTTTGGATCGGGAGAGCGCGCGAAGGAGCTCGCGCGTTTCTGCAGGGGATAGGAAGCCAATTCTTTTTGGGTGGCGACTTCGATCTTCTTGATCTGGTTCGTCCAGAAGAATTTGCCCGACGGATCGAACTCGATCGTCGTGTTTGATTCGGATTGAATGACCGGTGCTGGCTCACCAGGCTTCATCAGATTGAAACCGTTGAAGTTGCGTCCAGCGCCCCAATACACGCAACCGGTCGCGGGCCAGACGAGCGGTGTGGCATTGACCCACTTGGTATTGAAGTCGGCGGCGACGGGCGACTGCTGCCAGGTTTTGCCCGAGAAGCGGATCCAGCAGAGGCGGTTCTGGGGCATGCAGACCAAGGAATTGTCGTCCGGTCCGATCGCAAACCAGCCGAGCTCGGTCGGGGGCGGTTTGAGCTCGCCAGGAGTAACCGACCACAGGATCTTGCCATCGCGCGGATCGACAACGTCGATGCGGCTGTCCGATTCCTTGCCGCTCAGCAGCGCGAACCACTCGACCCGCGGCGACGCTGCCAACCCCATCGACGCTTTGGCGGACCAAACCTCGAAGTCATCGATGGCAAAGGTCTTCGCGTCCAAAGTGGCTGGAGCAAGTGCCACGAGTTGCTTTTGCTCGGGCATGAGCACCAGCAATCGCGATTTAGTGCGCGTCAGCGCGAGGTCACCGTAGTTCTCTTTTGCCAGCGTGATCGAGCGCTCGATCGTGCGGGTTTTCGTGTTGATTTTGCTCAGGACGCCCGAGCGAAGTGCGAACAAATGTTCGGCCGTGTCGCCCCAAGCCCACTGTTTGCTGTCGAATTTCAATTCGCGAACCTTGGCTCCCGCGATTTCGTATTCGCTCCCCGCGATGTTCTTCGCTTCGCTGGTTGGCTGGGGAATTTGAGCGATCGTGGTCAAGCGACTCGGAGCGGCCGGCGTGCGGGGGGAATTTGTCGCCAAGTCCACGTTCTGCGAAGGACGCTCGCGCTGCCCGGACGACACCACGAAGATGCTTTGCTCCGTAAACACGACGAGCGCGTCGCGCTCGCGCAAACCAGCGATGCCCAGCGTCTTGCCCGCATTCGGCCAGTTGTGGCGGGAAAGCAGCTTGCCTTGCCGGTCGTAGAGGAGCAGATTGGTTTGCGCATTGGCGGTGGCGAGCAGGTCGGCGCCGAAAGTTGCGAACAGGTTCACATCGATGCCCGCGGCGGGGATCACTTTTTGCCACGCCAGCGATTGCACGGGCCAGCGATGCTGGAAGGCGACGAATTGTTCGCCGTCGAGGGTGATGTAGCCGCCGTTGCTTTCGGTGCGATGGGCTGGCAAACGGTTGGGCACAGGTGGTTGAGACAGTTGAGCTCGATAAATGCCGTCCGCCTGGGCGACAAAAATCTCACGGTCGCCATTGAGAAAAACATCTTGGCCGAGTTGGCCTGGCAAGAATCGCGCGGTGGCTGGGACACTCCCGGGTCGCAGCTCGCGGACTTTCGTGAGCTCCCCTTGCGTCATTTCTGCCAACATCGGCGTGCTGGTGTCGGTCGCGACCTGGATGTTGCTTGTGCTGTTATTCGCCGCAATCCGCTGCGGCGAAATGATTTTGTACGCGGAGCCCAGACGCCGGATGCCGTCGCCGCCGCTGCCACGGGTATCTTCGGTCTCATGGCGTACCGTAAGAATTCTGTTCGCCTGTTGCTGGGCGACGTAGAGCGTCGCGCCTGAGTAGCTCAGATCGTCGCAAAAGTCTCCGAGATTGGTCGTGCGCTGCAGACGCCAATCGGTCGCCGAGATTTCCAATTCCTCGCCGCTACGGGTGACCAGCGAGATGAACACCTGGTCTTTGCCCGCCTGGTCCGGAGTGGAAAAGAGGCCGATTTTGGGAATGAAATCGCTCCCGCGCAATTTTAAGCAACGGACCGTCAAGCCGTTCGTAGTTTGTTCTTCGGCAAACAAAGGTTGCGGTGTGGCCGCCGATTGCAGTTGCTGATAACTCGACTCGATACTCCGCTTGGGATTTCCCCAAGCCACGTCCTCGGCGGCGAAAACCGGCAACGGCCGCTGCGGATCGGCGTCAAACAATGTTCCCAGCACCGCTTGCTGATAACTGGTCCTCGTGAGATCGCGCTGTTTTTCCGCCTGCTTCTTTTCGGCGAGCAGAGTTTGCGCTTCTTTGTTTTCGGCGTCCTTGGCCAGCTGATTCGCTTGCCGCTTGAGACTGCTCAATTCCCGATCGAGCGAAGCCAGATCGCGCTGATAGGCGTCATTGATCTGGGCCTGCCGGTTGACGGCGATTTGCCGACCTTGCAGAGCAATCTGTTGCTGTTTGCGAGCTTCCTGCAGGGCGGCGCGACCCTCGGGGGACCTGGCGTACAACAGCAATTGCATCGGCAGGAAAGTAAGCGCAAAAACCACTCCCGCTGCCACGAACATCAGCCAGGCTGTTGCCACCCAGGCCCGCAGCGCATTGCCGCGCTGCGACACTTCGGGCGGCAGGCAGTTTTGGGCTAGCGCCGCAACCGCTAGAGCTACCACCAACAAAACCGTGGTGGGCGCCCACCAGATCGTCACGTTTACGTCGCTCAAGAAACATGCGGTCGCAAATCCGCTCGCAAGGATCACGATGACCGAGGCGATCGAACTCATCACCGCATAGCGCGACGCGTTCGGACTGGAAGGCGCGCGCCCCCCTTGATTGGGCGCAACGAGTTCGGCGTCAATGGGCAGGGGCGCGTTCATAAGAACCGTCCAACGTACCCGCCGCCGCTAGGCAATTCCACTTTTTCTGCCTGCCGCGAAGAATGCTTGCATCCGCGGCCACCCCGAGGCGGCATTCTTCGCAGTGGAAACACTCCGGATCGTTTCTCCCCCTGTCCGCCCAGGCCCCTTAACTCCTACAATAGCAGGATTCGGCACGGAGGAACTTGCACAGGAAATCAGGGGTTCATGCCAGCTTCGGACATTGTCATCAAAGGGGCCCGCGAACATAACCTGCGCGATGTTTCGCTCGTCCTGCCACGCAATCAGCTCATCTGTCTCACCGGTGTTTCCGGCAGCGGCAAAAGCTCGCTCGCGTTCGACACGCTGTATGCCGAAGGGCAGCGGCGGTACGTCGAGAGCCTGTCGAGTTACGCCCGGCATTTTCTTGGCCAAATGCCCAAGCCGGACGTCGATTACATCGGCGGCCTGAGCCCGTCGATTTCGATCAGCCAAAAAAGCAGCGGCAACAACCCGCGCTCCACCGTCGGCACGATCACCGAAATCTACGACTACTTGCGCGTGCTGTTTGCCCGCGTTGGCCAGGGACATTGCCCCAAGTGCGAACAGCCGATCACGGCGCAGTCGCGCGAAGAGATTCTCGTCCGCATTCTGCAGCTCCCCGAGGGGAGCAAGCTGAACATCCTGGCGCCGCTCATCCGGCAGCAAAAGGGTGAATACAAAGACCTGTTCGAGGACTTGCTCAAGCAGGGGTTCGTGCGCGCTCGCGTCGACGGCGCCGTCGTGCAACTCAACTCCAGCCAGTCCCTCGACCGGCAGATGCGGCACGACATCGAAGTTGTGGTCGACCGACTCACGCTCCGCCCCGATATTCGCCCGCGCTTGAGCGAAGCCGTTGAGACCGCGCTGAAGATGGGCGGCGGCAATCTAATTGTCGCGCTCGATGAAGCGGGCGAAACGAAAACTGCGGCAATCCCGGTCAACGAAGAAGAAGGGGAGGAAGCCGCCGAGGAAGAAGTTTCCGCCAAGTCAGCCAAGAAGCAGCGCCGCGCCGCCCGCGCTGGCGACATGCTGTTTTCGTCCGACTACGCCTGCACCAAGTGCGGCCTGTCGTTCGAACCGCCGAGCCCGCAACTCTTCAGCTTCAACAGTCCGCAAGGCATGTGTGCGGACTGCGACGGCTTGGGTGTGATGTACTCGCTGTCGCCCGAACTGCTGGTGCCGAATCCGAAGTTGTCGTTCAAAGATGGAGCCCTCGAGCTCATCGGACCCTGGCACGAACTGGGCCGTTGGCGGCGGCACATCTATCAAGGTGTGGCCGACACGATCGAGCGCAAGCACCAATGGGAGAGCGGCACCCTGCTCGAAACGCCCTGGAACAAGCTTACGAACGAGCAGCAACGCGTTTGGCTCTACGGCACCGGCAAGGAGCACATCACGTACACGTGGCGCGGCGGCCAGGCCCCGATGATGTACGGCGGGAAGTTCGAGGGGATCATCCCCGAATTCGCCGGCAAGCATAAGACGAGCAAAAGCAAGATGCAGCAGAAGCAGCTCGAAAAATACATGAGCATGGTCGGTTGTCCGACCTGTCATGGCGAGCGCCTCGTACCGCAAGCCCGCGCGGTTCGCATCACGACGTCGGCCGGCGAGTTCGAAAAAAATCCCGTCCGCACTTTGCCGCAAATCTGCAACCTGGCCGTCAGCGACGCCTCCGCGTTTTTTGCTGGGCTGCAACTGACCGACACGCAGCAGATCATCGCCAGCGAAGTGCTGAAAGAAATCCGCACGCGACTCGGCTTCTTGATCGACGTCGGTCTCGATTACCTGTCGCTCGATCGCACGGCCCCGACTCTCTCGGGCGGTGAATCGCAGCGGATCCGCCTCGCCGGCCAGATCGGCAGCGGCCTCGTCGGCGTGCTCTACATTCTCGACGAACCGTCGATCGGTTTGCATCCGCGCGACAACGATCGCTTGCTCGCGACGCTCCGCCGGTTGCGCGACATGGGCAACACCGTCATCGTCGTCGAGCACGACGAAGACACCATCTGGGCCGCCGATCAGATTTTGGATTTCGGCCCCGGCCCCGGCGTGCGCGGCGGTGAACTCGTCGCCCAAGGCAAACCCGGCGAAGTTCTCAAAGCCGAGCGCAGCGTCACCGGCAAATTTATGTCCGGCGAGCGCGAAATCGCCGTTCCCCAGGAACGCCGCCCGCTGACCGGCAACTTCTTGAAAATCCTGGGCGCCGAACAGAACAATCTCAAAAACGTCGACGTCGAGATCCCGCTCGGTTCCTTCGTCTGCGTGACCGGTGTTTCGGGGAGCGGCAAGAGTTCGCTTGTCAGCGACATCGTGGTCGAAACGCTGCATCGCGATTTGAACAAAGGGGAAGGCAACCCCGGCAAGCACCGCGCCATCGAAGGGATGGAGCACCTCGATAAACTCATTGCCATCGATCAAACGCCCATCGGCCGCACGCCGCGGAGCAATCCGGGCACGTACATCAAACTGTTCGACGAGATTCGCGATCTCTTCACGCAACTCCCCGAAGCCAAGCGCCGCGGTTTCAAGCCCGGTCGCTTCAGCTTCAATGTGGAAGGGGGCCGCTGCGAGTCGTGCGAAGGGAACGGCAGCACGAAACTCGAAATGGACTTTCTCGCCGACGTGTGGGTCACGTGCCCCGTCTGCGAAGGGAAACGTTTCAGCCGTGAGACGTTGCAGGTCCGCTTCAAGGACAAGTCGATCGCTGATGTGCTCGACATGGACGTGCAGCAGCTGCTCGAACTGTTCGCCAACGTGCCGAACATCCACCACCGGCTGCAAACGCTACACGACGTCGGTCTCGACTACATCAAGCTCGGTCAGCCGTCGCCCACGCTCAGCGGTGGCGAAGCACAACGCATCAAGTTGGCTCGCGAGCTGGTGAAGAAGAGTACCGGCAAGACTTTGTACTTGTTGGATGAGCCCACGACGGGTCTGCACTTCGCGGACATTCAGTTGCTGCTGAAGGTGCTCCATAACTTCGTCGATGCCGGCAATACGGTCCTCGTCGTCGAACACAATCTCGACGTGATCAAGACCGCCGACTGGATCATCGACATGGGGCCCGAAGGGGGCGCTGCCGGTGGCCGATTGCTCGCGGCGGGGACGCCCGAAGACATTGTGAAGTGCAAAGAGTCGTATACCGGACGGGCGCTCAAGAAAGTGCTCGATGGCTCCGCGGCGAAGGAAGCCCGCGAAAAAGCCTATGCGGCGCTTCATCCGGTTTCGGAAACCAAAACTAACGGCAAGAAGAAGTCGCGAAACGACAAGCCGTTGGAGGTAACGCAAGGTCCGCCCGAGCTGGCGACGCACATCATTGTCCGCGGCGCGAAGCAGCACAACCTGAAAGATGTCAGCGCGAAGATCGAGCGCGACAAGATGACCGTTTTCTGCGGCCCCAGCGGCAGCGGTAAAAGCTCGCTCGCGATGGACACCATCTACGCCGAAGGGCAGCGGCGGTATGTCGAAAGCTTGTCGAGTTACGCTCGGCAGTTCGTCGCGCAAATGCAAAAGCCGGTCGTCGATCACATTGACGGTCTGTCGCCAGCGATTGCCATCGAGCAGAAGAACCTCGGCCACACGCCGCGGTCGACGGTCGGCACGGTCACGGAGATTTACGATTACCTGCGGATCATGATCGCGCGACTCGGTCAACTCTATTGCCCGGCGTGCGACATTCCCGTCGGCACGCAGTCTGCCGATCAGGTTGTCGATACGATCCTCGCCGAAACGCCCGGCGCGAAGCTCTATTTGATGGCGCCGGTTGAAATCGAAGTCGGCCAGCAGTACGGCACGCTCTGGGAAAGCCTTCGCGCGAAGGGTTACAACCGCGTGCGAGTGAACGGTGCGAGCCACAATCTCGATGCCGTGCCGGAGATCGACCGCCGCCGCAAGCACAAGGTCGAAGTGGTCCTCGACCGCGTGATTGTGAAAGAAGAAGCCCGCTCGCGCATCGCGGGAAGCGTCGAGCAAGCTCTCGCCCTCGGCAAGGGGGTGATGCACGTTGCCTACGCTCAAGACGATGTGCCGGAGAACAAGTGGAAGGTCGTGCCGCACAGCCAGCATCTGGCGTGCAAGGAATGCAATCGCAGCTTCGAGCCCCTCACGCCCCACAGCTTTTCGTTCAACAGCCCGCTCGGCTGGTGTCCGTCGTGCGAAGGCCTCGGTGTGCAAACCGGCGCTAATCCTGCCGCGCTCCTATCCGATCCCAAGCTCACGCTCGCGCAAGGTGCACTCGCGCTTTGGCCCGATCTGACCAGGCCGTACTCGCAAGCGATGCTCGAAGCGCTCGCAGCCGGAACGGGCGTTCCGCTCGATGTCCCCTTCGATCAGCTGCCGCACAAGCAGCGCCGCACGGTGCTCTATGGCGCTGAAGAACAATGGTTCGATGTGCTGCCCCCTGGCGCAACGGCGAAAAAAACCAAGCCGATGTTCCGCTTTCAGTTCAAGGGCTTGTACCCGGCGCTCGAAGAAGCATCGAAGCTTTCGCCACTGCTCCGCATTCGTCTCGAACAATTGGTCGCGGACGTCGAATGCTCGACGTGCGGCGGCAGTCGATTGCGTGACGATGCATCCGCGGTCAAGTTTCGCGGCCAAACCATCGGCGACATCGGCCGGATGCCGCTCGGGCATTTGCAATCGACCATCGCCAACTGGAATCTCACGGAACGTGAACGGAAGATTGCCGGTGAGTTGCTCCGCGAAATCACGGGACGCCTCGCGTTTCTGCTCGATGTGGGCCTCGACTATTTGTCCCTCTCGCGCCCTGCGGCGACATTGTCGAATGGAGAAGCGCAGCGCATTCGCCTGGCCAGCCAACTCGGCAGCGGACTGTGCGGCGTGTTGTATGTGCTCGATGAACCGACCATCGGTTTGCACCCGCGCGACAACACGCGGCTCCTCGGAGCGCTGCACAAACTCCGCGATTTGGGCAACACCCTGATCGTGGTCGAGCACGACCGCGAAGTGATTGAGCATTGCGATCACCTGCTCGACTTTGGTCCGCGGGCGGGACGCCTTGGCGGCGAGATCGTCGCCGATGCCCATCCGAATGCGCTCGACAAGCAACCGCGCTCCGTCACAGGCCCCTACTTGAGTGGTCGCAAAGCGATCCCGGTGCCGATCACGCGGCGGATGGGACAACCGCTGACGGCTGCGACATTGCCCACAGAGGAAGCGAAGCCCGCCAAGCCGACGAAGAAGAAAAAGGCCACTGAAGTTGCTGCGACGAGCGGCGACATAGACCGGCTGAAGCCGGGACTCCAACCGCAAACGGCTTGGATCGAAGTCCTTGGCGCGCGGCATAACAACCTCCGCAACGTCGACGTGCGAATTCCGCTCGGCACGCTCACTGCCGTCACCGGTCCCAGCGGTAGCGGCAAAAGCACGCTCATCGAAGATGTGCTCTGCGCTGCCGCGTCCCGGCAGTTGCATCGCAAGGCAGTGATTCCAGGTCAGCACGATAAGATTCTCGGCCTCGAGTACATCAATAAGGTCATCCCAGTCGATCAGCAGCCGCTGGGTAACTCTCCCACGTCAAATCCAGCGACGTTTACCGGCTGCTTCGAATTGATCCGCACGCTCTTCTCGCAATTGCCCGAAGCCAAAGTTCGCGGCTACTCCGGCCGGCGGTTCAGCTTCAACGTCCCCGGTGGCCGCTGCGAAGCCTGCGAAGGGAACGGCCAAAAGCGGATCGAAATGCACTTCCTGCCCGATGTGTGGGTCGAGTGCGATGTTTGCCGCGGCAAGCGGTACAACCCCGAAACGCTGGCCGTCATGTTCCACGGCCATTCGATCAGCGATGTCCTCGACATGACGTGCGGCGATGCGCTGAAGCTGTTCGAGAACATTCCCAAGATCCGCCGCATCATGCAAACGCTGTGCGACGTCGGTCTCGACTACCTGACGCTCGGCCAACCGGCGCCGACTCTCTCGGGCGGTGAAGCGCAGCGCGTGAAACTCGCCGCCGAACTGTCGCGTCCCGATACGGGTCGCACGTTGTATTTGCTCGATGAACCGACGACCGGTTTGCACTTCGACGATCTCGCGAAGCTCCTCGAAGTGCTGCAACGGCTCGTCGATCTCGGCAATACGGTCGTGCTGATCGAGCACAACCTCGACATCATCAAGAGTTGCGACTGGATGATCGACATGGGCCCCGATGCGGGCGAAGGTGGCGGCCAGGTCGTTGCCTTCGGCACGCCCGACGATGTCGTCGCGCGGCATCTCGCGATGAACGGCGGCTCGCAAGATACGAAGCAGAAAGCAAAGAAGAAATCGTCGCCGCAACTGAAGACGGAACTCGATCCGAACGACAGCGGCCTTTATTCGCACACGGCCGCCGCACTGGCGCCGGTGCTGCTCGCGGGACCGTTTGCCGATCGCAAGAAGTACGATCCCAACACCGTCGAACAGGAACGCCAAGGGGATCTCGACATCACCGAAGTCGGCAAGTCGGTGAAGATGCCCTGGGAAGCTGACGGCCGCAAGTGGCACACCGAGTCACGCGTCGGCCGAACAGGCGAGCCATGCAAATGGGACGGCCGGATTCTCAGTGAGGTCGTCGACAAGATTCATGAGCTCGGAGAATTCAGCGAAACCGATTGGAGTGAGCGGAGCGTCGTCGAAATCGCCGCGGCGAAGAAGAGCGACGGTTGGTTCTTCCACGCGATCACGGGCGAAACCTGGCTGCTGAAACTGAAGTTCCGCGTTTACAAGGGAACGTTCAAGCGTGAAGCTTTGCAGGAACGGATCCAGCTCAAGAGCCTCAACGAACTCGCGGATCTGCCCATTTATGGCAACGAGCCGCGGGTGAAGGTGAAGACGCTGCAAGGGCCGTGGCAGGAAGTGGAAGTGCGGGCTCACTCGTTTGAAGAGATCGATACGCCCGAGTTCTGGCAGTTCATCGCCGATGCGGTGGAGGGCTTCTTTAAGTTCACTGAAAAGGCGACCGTCGCTCCGGAAGACGTTTCGCCGTGGAAGATCCTCGGTCAGAAGTGGCACTTGCTGCGGAAGGGTTTTCCGCCGGGCCGCAATGTGGAATGGAAAGCGGAGACGCTCGAAGAGCTGTGCGAACTCTTGAAGGAAGTTGCCCCGGGCGGCGACTTCCTCTGGAGCAATCAGCAGCTCGTTCGCATCATCGTGCCCCAGCAGCGCGAACCGTGGGCGACGATTTACACGAAGCGGCCGCAGTCGCTGCTGCTCGTATTGAACGGTCCGAAAGGGAAGTTTGCCCTCGGCGGGATTACGAATCTCGGGTCCGCGCGGGAGTTCGATGATTTGAGCAAGGAGCGCGACGTGATCAAGTTGCACTTCGCCAACATCGATCAGGTGCACATGCCCGAGCTTCGCAAATTCCTGACGCAGCATTTGGCCTCGCTCGGCGGTGCTTCCAAAGACTCAGCGCTGAAGGAGATTGCCTCGTGAGCGAACGCCTCGTAGCTCCGACATTTTTATTCCGCTTCGCGGCCCCATGCCTCTACGCGCCGGATATCTGGTCTGCCAAAGGCGCCGCGCTCACACCGAAGCATGTGCTCCCGTGCTTCGGCGAACTCGAAGGAAAGCGAATTCATACCGAAGTCCGCGCCGGCTGGAGTGAAGCGGGCCTCGCGTTCATGTTTCACATCAAAGGAAAGACGCAATCTCCGTGGTGCCGCGACTCGCGGATCGACGACAGCGACGGCGTGCAAATTTGGATCGACACTCGCAATACGCAGAACATCCACCGCGCGGGCCGCTTCTGTCATCGCCTCGCTCTGTTGCCCCTTGGGAGCGGTCGCAAGCTCGATGAACCGTTGATTGCGCTCCTCGCCATCAACCGCGCCAAAGAGAGCCCGCGCGAGATCGATCCGCGGCAACTGCAAATCCGCTGCGAACGCAAACACGACGGCTACATCCTGCAAGCCTTTCTCCCCGCCGCCACGCTGACCGGCTTCAACCCCGCCGAACAACCCGCCATCGGCTTCACCTATGCCGTCCTCGACCGCGAACTCGGCACGCAAACCTTCACCGTCGGTCCAGAATTCCCGTTCGCGGAAGACCCGAGCTTGTGGGGAAGTCTCAATCTCTCGAAATAGCAATTGCCGCGGGTTAGCCTGGATTGCTTCAGCAATCCAGGCCGCGCAGCGGCTAGAGGCATCACCATCGACGTTGTGGGTTAAAGGATGCCTGCGATCCTGCATGGTCCGGTGAAGGCCTTCGCGCGTTGATCTTCGTCGACGAGGATGCCTCTTGTCGCTGCGCGACACTGGTTGCTGAAGCAACCAGTGCTGCCCCGGCCGGTCAGCAGTCGACCCACTCGATGGGAATGCCGACGGACTTGCGCAGCAGGTACCAGCGTGCGGAACTCCATTTCCAATCGACGGCTCGAGAAACCAATCCCGCGCGCGTTGGATTGAGATGCATGTAGTCGAGCTTCTCTTCGACTTTGCGAGCGTTGTCGATCTCAAACGAGTGATACTTCGGCTGCCAGAAGCGCTTGCCGAATCCAAATTCCTGAAAGTAGTTCGCCGCTTTCGCCGCATACCATTCGCGAATCTCGCGGCTGGAACGCCGCTTCCACTCATGCATGAAGTAGCGCAGGGTTTGGTCCGGCGGCAACCAAATGAGTGCATGAATATGGTTGGGCATGATCACAAAGCCGATACATTTCAGACCGATTTCGTGACGCAAAGTTCCCAGCACGCCCAGAACAATCCGCTTCGGTTGATCCAGATCGAGTAAGCGGCGACGGCGGTAGACGTTGAAAGTCAGGAAGTGGATGTAGTTCGCGCCTGGGAGTATGTCGCTGGCTGGCATAGTGCGGATTGTGAGGCGTGGGGAACGCATCCGCAAGCGCTTTGCATGGTGTCCGTCAACTTTGGGGCGACCGTCGAGCGTGATGCCTCTTGCCGCTACGCTGCTTGGATTGCGAATGCAATCCAAGCTGGCCGTGTTAGGATATCGGACTGCGGTTGCGGCCCGGCGGCGATGGTGATGCCTCTGGCCGCTGCGCGGCACCGATTGCAGTCGCAATCGGTGCTACCCCAACAAGGGCAATTCCCATGATCCTCGACCACATCTCGCGCGCTGAGTTGTATTTCAATCTGGGGCCACGCTTTCAAAAGGCGTTTGAGTTTCTGCGGACGGCCGATTTGCTGAAGTTGCCGCTGGGTAGGCATGAGATTGAAGGGGATAAGGTCTTTGCACTGGTGCAGGACTACTCGCCCAAGCCGCGGAGCGTCGGCAAATTCGAAGCTCACGAGCGGTACTGGGACGTGCAGTTCGTGGCGAAAGGGGAAGAGCGGATGGGCTGGGCGTCGCGCGAGCGGCTGACCATCACCGAGCCTTACGACGCGACGCGCGAAGTCATGTTTTTCGAAAGCTCGGCGGCGAATGTGGCCGGCGATTTCTTTCACGTCGCCGAGGGGTTCTTCACGGTCTTCGGTCCGCAAGACAGCCACATGCCGGGCGTGGCCTTGGCGGAAGATGCCGTCTTCGATCACTACTCCACGGGCACGACCGTCCGCAAAATCGTGGTGAAAGTCGATCCCCGGTAGTCGTCGTCATTCAGCTGTGCGAACGACGACACTCGCAGGGCGACCGTAGTTGCTACAATAATTTCGGGCGACGGTGACCTGGACCGCACGCAATTTTGAGGAGCGACTATGAGCATTGGTGAGGGAGTGGACACTCCGTATGTGACAGCCCGGGGCCGCGGTTTTCCCACGATTCGGCAATTCACCGTCTTTCTGGAGAATCGCGTCGGCCAGTTGATGGAAGTCATCCGCCGCTTCGAAGGAAGCAAGGTGCGAATCGTCGCCCTGTCGATCAACGACGCCACCGAATGCGCGTTCGTCCGCTTCCTGCTGAGTCATCCCGAACAAGGCCGCGAAATTCTGGAACGGGCAGGTCTGGCCATTATCGAAAGCGAACTCATCGGTGTGGAGTTGCCGCAGACCAATCAGCCGCTCTTGGAAGTTTGCACCGCTTTGCTGCAAGCCGAAGTGAACATCGTGCAAGCCTATCCGCTGCTCATCCGCCCTCACGGGCGACCGGCCGTCGCGCTGATGGTCGACAATCTCGACATGGCGATGGCGACGCTCAATACCAAGAACTTCACGATGATCCACGAAGCGGATCTGGCGGATGAGGATTAAAGGTGTCGCTTGGTGAAAGCGCTCCCGCCTGAGCATCGGCCGTTGTCGTTTGGCCTGCCGCCCGAGATCGTTCCGGATGCGATCCTGCGCAAACGACATTGGCAGGTCTTGGTGCTCGGCATTGTCGTGGCTGCGATCAGCAACATGCTTTCGCCCCGCCTGTTTGATGCGGCAGTGAGGAGGGAAAACAGCAACTTCATATTCACGCCCATGTCTGCCTGTACTTTGGGAGTGATCGGCGCCGAGATCTTCGTTTTGGCGGCTTATGCAGCCTTCGGGCCGAATCGCTGGCACCATCGCCTATTTTTAGTTTGGTTTGTTGCGCTGGTGTGGTGTGCGGCCTGGAGTGAAGGCGCGCTGGCGGTAATGAACATGCACATCAGTGAAGAAGAGTTTCGCCGAGCGCGGCATTCCGTGGGCGAAGCTACCTTATTAGCCGGTTGGATGACTGCGGTGGCGACGGCCACGCTGCTTCTCATCCGTCGCGCTCGGCGAGTGACATTCATTCACGTGATTTGTCAAAACGCCGATCGACCGACAGCGGCGCGCGCCTGGTCGATCCGCGACTTGTTCCTGCTTACCTCTTTGGCAGGTGTCTCGCTTGCCCTGTTGCGCTATGCGCCGCCCCAGGCAGAGTTCTTTGAGCCGCTGATAATCGTCGTTGCCGCAGTCCTTTCACCAGCGGTTGCGATCGTCATCTTTGTGTCTTGCTTCCTGATCATGCCTTTCGGCCCACGCGAGAAACATTCCAACCGGCTTCCCGGTTGTTTGGTCGTTGCCTGTGGACTGCTCATATTGATCGGATTGACGGTGGCTGGCTCACAAACCGATCAAGCGGCCTTTGCGGGTTCGGTCCTGGCCGTACCGATCTCCTATGCGGCGGCGGTTATGGCGGCCTTCATCGCGGGGCACTATGCAGGTTGGCGATTGGCGTGGGATCAACCCGCGGCAGATGAATAACGGGCGCGCTTCTATTTCCCTCGCCCGGTGATCGGATACAGCGGATCCTGATGACCCTTGCCGGTGTGTTCGCCAACGGGCACGAGGCTGTTGACGAACGCTTCGTCCTCGGCGGTGATTTCGACGTTCAGGCAGCCGAGGTTGTCGTCGAATTGTTCCATCGTCCGCGGGCCGAGAATGATGGATGTGAGAATTGGATTGGCCAGACACCAGGCGAGCGCGAAATGTGAAGTCGCGACTCCCTTCTTCTCGCAGTAGGCAGTCAGCTGTTGGGCGACATCGAGACTCTCGTCGCGCAGCTCGGCTTGACGCATGCGAACATCGTTGCGAGCGGCCCGGCTCCCTTCCGGGAACGGTTCACCCGCTTTGTACTTGCCGCTGAGAATGCCGCGGGCCAGCGGACTGTAACTGACAACGCCCAAGCCGTGCTCCTGGCAGAGCGGCAGCAGTTCGACCTCGATGTCGCGGTTGACGAGGTTATACAGCGGTTGCACGCAGGCGAAGCGATGCAGATTGTGCTTGTCGCTGGTCCAGAGAGCTTCGCACACTCGCCAGGCGCGGAAATTGGAGCACGCCAGGTAATGCACCTTGCCGCTGCGGACCATGTCGTCGAGGGCCCGCATGGTTTCTTCGATGGGCGTGCTGTAATCGGGCGTGTGGACGTAATACAGGTCGACGTAATCGGTGCCGAGCCGTTTCAAGCTCGCGTCAAGCTCACGCATCAGGTGCAAACGACTTGCGCCATGATCGTTGGGCCCTTCGCCCGTTTTGTTGCGCCCCTTCGTCGCCAGGACCACGCGGTCACGTTTCCCGACCAGCGCTTTGCCGACGACGATCTCCGATCCGCCGGCCGAATACATGTTGGCGGTGTCGATGAAGTTGATCCCCAGATCGATGCCCTTGTGGATGATCTTGATTGAATCCGCTTCGCTGGTCGGCCCGCCGAACATCATCGTGCCGAGACAGAGGTTGGATACGCGAACGCCGTTACGGCCGAGCTGTTTGTAGGTGACGGGGGGCATGAGGGGGTGAGTGGGAGATTGGGTGAGTGGGAGATGGAGTGACTACTTGGCTTGCTGAACGCGGTAGAGATTCTTTTCCGTGCGGATGAACAGAGCGCCATCGCCGACCGCGTACGATGCCAGGTTGCGTTCGGTCTGGAAGCCAGTCTCCGTTGGCTTTTCAAAAGTGGTGCCGGGCTTCAGGACCAGCGTTTTGCCTTCTTCGCTTTGGATGTAGATCTTGTCGTCGGCATAGACGAGCGAAGAAGAATAGTTGCCGCCGATCCGCTCTTGCCAGTGCTGTTCGCCGGTCAGTGCATCGACGCACGTGGCCACACCCTTGTCGGCAACCATGAACAGCTCATTGCCGAGCAACAGCAGTGACGGTGTGTGCGGAGCACCCTTTTTGAGCGTCCACTCGACGTGGCTTTCGGTTACGTCACCCTTGCCGTCGGGGCGAATGGCCATCACTGCCGCGCTGTCGTAGCTCGTGCTGATGTAAACCAGCCCATGACCAAAGATTGGTTTCGGAATGACCGAGTAGCCTTCGTGCTTCACGTGCCAGATGTCTTCGCCCGTGTTGGGGTCAAGGCCGTTCACGATTCCCGCGCCGACGCTGACGATCTGCTGCTTGCCGTTCACGCTGATCACCGCCGGTGTGCAGAAAGCGAACTTCTTCGGCGGATCGCCGGGCCGGTTGAACTTCCATTTCACTTCGCCCGTGTTGGCGTCGAGGGCCACGACGAACGGATCCTTGCCGCCATCGCAACTGAAGATCAAGCCACCATCGACCAAGATCGGCGTGCAGCCGTTGCCGTGGACCGGTGCGTACTTTAGTTCGCGCGTCGACCACAACACTTTGCCATCAAGATCGAGGCAGGCAGTTCCTTGATGGCCGAAGTGAACGAAGACGCGCTGGCTATCGACCAGCGGCGTGGGACTGGCGTGACTGTTCTTGTTATGAATCTTGGGGGCGGATTTGCCGTCCTGCGTAAAGATCTCGTGATCCCACAGCAGCTTGCCGGTCTTGGCATCGATGCACATCGCCCGCAGCGACAGATCGCCGCTGTCTGGTTCGGCACCTTCTTTGGGAACGGCAGAGGTTAGATACAACTTTCCGCGCGACAAGCTAGGTGACGACCAACCCTTTCCCGGAATCTCGAGTTTCCAGGCAACGTTCTGTTGCTTGCCATCAACCTCCGCGCCCCATTCGCTGGGCAAGCCGCGTTCGGTCGAAATGCCATCGCCATTGGGCCCGCGGAACTGCGGCCAATCTTCGGCGTGCAGCGTGCTGACCATGGCGAGTGTCAGACAGAGGAATACGCAGCGCAACATGCGGTGGCTCCAACGGGCAGGGAAGTTTGGCGGGTTCTCGAGAGGATTTGCCATTCTAACTTCGCCGGTCTTTCAATGCGCGGGGAGGGCGTGCGGCGATGCTCTTGACGCGTAAGCATTGTCTTACGTATAATCACCGCCATGGTAGTAGCAGCCAATCAAGAGCCGGACGTATTTGGAGCGATCAGCCATCCCGCGCGGCGGCGAATGCTCGATCTGCTTGCCGAGTCAGACCGTTCGGTGAATGCGCTGGCGGGTCACTTTGAAATGAGTCGCCCCGCCGTCTCGCAGCATCTGCGCGTGTTGCTCGATTCGGGTCTCGTGACCGAGCAGCGGCACGGCCGCGAACGCCGCTACCATTTCGTTCCCGAGCGTCTCGCCCTGGTGCGTGAATGGCTCGCCCAGTACGAGCGGTTCTGGGATGACCGCCTGAAGCGTCTGCAAAAACTGTTAGCCAAGAAGAGCAAAGAATAATGATGCCCACCCCCGATACGACCAACTCCATTCGCCGCGAGATTGTGTTTCCGCAACCTCGGGAGCAGGTCTGGCTGGCAATCACCGACAGTGCCGCCCTGGCCGAGTGGATGTTTCCCAACGACTTCGAGCCGCGCGTGGGCCATCACTTCACCTTCCACGTGCCGGCTAACCCCAAGGTGAATTTCGAAGGGCTGACCGTGCGCTGCGAGGTGCTGGAATGCGAACCGCCCAGCCAATTGACATTCTCTTGGTCGGCCGGCGGACCGGTTGAGAACACGACAGTGAGCTTTCGACTCGAACCGAATGGCAACGGCACGCGCGTCTTCTTCGAGCATGCGGGCTTCGACCTTTCGCAGTCGTTTGGCGAACAAGCGCTCAAGGGAGCCGAGTTCGGCTGGGCGCGCATGCTCAAGCATTTGGCAGACGTGGTCGCCAGTCGCAGCTAACGAACCGGTCCTTGAATTCACCATTCCTCAATCATCATCAGAAAAGCGATCTGCATTTCATCATGAACCAAGCCCTCAAACGGACGATTCTGCGCTGGATTCACATTATCATTGGTTTGCCGCTGATCGGTTTTGTGTATGGTCCGCCCGCGGAGACGGAGCAGTACCGTTACATGTTTCAGTACGTCTTCATGCCGGTGCTGCTTGTGTCGGGACTGTGGATGTGGAAAGGCCATTGGGTCGAACGACTGATTTGGAAGAAACCGGCCGCGGCGTAATTCAGCAGATCAACAACGGGGAGCAAACATCGTGGCCAAGAAAACAGCAAAGAAGCCGGCAGCGAAGTCGGACGATTGGCGAGTGGAAACGCTCGACCGCATGCGGACGCTGATCCTGCAGGCCGAACCGGAGATGAGCGAAGAGCAGAAATGGAAGAAGCCGTCGAATGGCATGGTCGGCGTGCCGGTCTGGTCGCACAACGGGATTGTGTGCACCGGCGAAACGTACAAGCAGGTCGTGAAGCTCACGTTCGCGCAGGGAGCCAAGGTGCCTGATCCGGCGCGACTCTTCAATGCGAGCCTGGAAGGGGGTACGCGGCGGGCGATTGATATCCATGAAGGGGAAGAAGTCAATGCGGCCGCGTTCAAAGCGCTCATCAAGGCCGCCGTTGCCATCAATGAGCCAGCGGTGAAGAAGCCCGCCGCAAAACAGACCAAGCCAACTCCGAAAAAGGCCACGCCGGACAAGCGGCCGCCGCTCAAAAAGAACGCGGACGGCGTCGTCCTCCTCTCCGGCGGCAACCCTCAGATCGCGAAGGCCGATGGCGACGCGCCCGTCCAGGCTTTCATCAAAGCGATGCCGGGCTGGAAGCACGATGTCGGCCGCGAACTCGACGACCTCATCGTCCGCACCGTCCCCAACGTCCGCAAAGCGGTGCGCTGGAACACGCCCTTCTACGGCATCGAAGGACAGGGCTGGTTCCTCGGTTACCACTGCATGACGAAGTACGTGAAGGTGTCGTTCCTGCGTGGTGCTTCGCTGCGCCCTCTTCCGCCCGGCGAATCGAAGCAGAAGGAAGTCCGTTACCTCGACATCTACGAGGGGGACGAACTCGACGAGGAGCAACTGGCGAGTTGGATCCGGCAGGCAGCGGAACTCCCGGGCGAGAAAATGTTCTGAACCGGGTATTCCCGGAGAACCGGCTTCATGCGTGCGATAGAATGCGAACGTCCTTGGGAGTTCCATTCTTCAGGATCGCACCATGCACCGCTTCCTTTCTCTGCTGGTCGTTGGATTCATCTGCCAGGCATCGTTCGCTCAAGAGCAACGGCCGGCGCCGTCGCATCCGCAATTCGAAACGCGCGCCCATCGCGATGGCGACAAGAGCCTGCCGTACCGCTTGCTGGTGCCGCGCGGTTACGACGCCGCAAAATCCTGGCCGCTGATTATCTGGCTCCACGGCAGCGGCGAGAAGGGAAGCAATAACAGTGCGCAGCTGAGCGGGATCACATCCACTTTCCTGGGCAACAAAGAGAAGTGCCCCGCGCTGGTGATGGTGCCGCAATGCCCCAGCGATTCCTCGTGGCTCGGCATCGGCCTCAACGAACCGCCGAAAATCACGGAGCCGTCGCGGATGATCATCGCGACAATCGCGGAGTTGCGAAAGGAATTCAACCTCGACGATCGCCGGATCTACATCGGCGGGTTCTCGATGGGGGGCTGTGGATCGTGGGAACTGCTCAGTCGTTATCCCAATCTGTTCGCCGCGGCGTTTCCGATCGCGGGGCCGCCCGGCGATCGGCCGGGACTTGCGCCGCTGATCAAGGACGTGCCGATCTGGGTGTTCCATGGCGACAAGGACAACGTCGCGCCCGTCGACAGCAGCCGAACCATCGTGGCTGCCCTGAAGGCCGTCGACAGTCCCGTGAAGTACACCGAGTACAAAAATGGCGGCCATGAAGCATCGACCACGCTGGCCGATCCGGCGCTGCAGGAATGGCTGTTCGCCCAAAAGCGTTCCGCTCCGCCCAGCTTCACTCCCATCACGGTCCCCGTGAATGCTTCGCTGATCACAAAGACCCTGCCGCAGGGCACGCACGACACCTGGACCGGGAAAGTTGAACGGACCGGTCACAACGTCCCGCGGCTCGTGATCGACGGAGTCCGCTACGGTCTGAAGCCGGCGCCGCAAGCGCCTGCCGCAGTGGCGGAACTGCTCGGCCGGATCAGCAAGGGGGAAGCGAAGGGAGATCACTCCGTCACGGGCACAATCCAACTCGAGGAACGCCCTTGGGTCGTCGTCGAAAAGATCGCCGCCGTCAGCGAGACTGACGCTAAGGATGAGCCGAAGCCGCTGAAGGTTCTCCTCGTCGGCAACAGCCAATGCCCGACCATCGTGAGCAATCAGCTGCTTGAGAAGCTCGCTGCCTCCGACAAAGGTGCTCGCCCTATCAAACTCATCGGCTGTGTCAAAGGGGGCGCGTCGCTCCGTTCGCACTGGGACGCAGGGACCGGTCCGGAAACTGCCCGCGGGATGATCGCGAGTGGTTCGTACGACTTCGTCGTCTTGCAAGACATCTACTTCGTCGAGGAAGCGGCCTTTCAGCCCTTCGCCCGCAACTTTCACAAGTTGATCAAGGAGCACGGCGGCCAAACGGTCCTCTTCGGCACGGCTTCGATTCTGAGCGACTACCCCAAGGGTTTTGAACGCCTCCATCGCTTGCACGTGGCCATGGGCCAAGAGCTGAACGTGCCCATCGTCGACGCCAGTCAGGCCTACGTGCGTTACTTCGGCGACAAGCCTTCCGCCGAGCGGATGGAGAGCCTGTTCGCCAAGGATCGTAACCATCCCGGTCTGCAGGGTTCCTATCTCTACTCGTGCGGCATCTACAGCGTCCTCACCGGCCGCAGCCCAGTTGGTCTCGCAGCACCCGAAGGCATTCCGGCGGACGTCGCCCAGGCGCTGCAAGAAACAGCCTGGGCACAATACCAGGCAACGCCGAAGCCGAAGTAGTCGACGCGGTTCGACACTACTCGTCGGACGAGTCTTCCGTCGCAGTTCGTTTGGCTGCGGGCACGCCCGGTTTCGCGCCGTGCTTTTTCAGCAGCGCGACAATCTCTTGCTGGATCTGCTGCGAGCGGGCATCGTCTTCGCGGGCCGCTTTGGCAGCATGGTCGAGAACCGAAGCTCCACTGTGAGCGCGTGCATTCACATCGGCCCCTGCGGCAATCATCGCCTCCACGCAGGACACTGGATCACCTCGCTCGAGACGATACTGCCAACCGTTCACCGCGCTAAACAGCGGCGTCGTGCCGGTCTTCGAGATTGCGTTCACCTTCGCTCCCGCGGCGAGCAAGACCTTGAGCGTGGCGGGATCGCCGGCGCTCACCGCAAAGTGCAAAGGCGTTCGGTAGCTGGGCTTCTCCTCGTCACCACTGCCGCAGGGCAAACTGTAACCCAACTGCGGAACATTCACATCGGCGCCCGCTTTCAGCAGCACCTCCACAATCTCCGCCTGTCCCGCAGCAGCGGCATCGTGCAGCGCGGTTTGTGAATACGTATCACGAGCATCCAGCTTCACGTTGTACTTCAGCAGCGTTTTCACAATCGCGAGGTTCTTCTGGGCAATCGCCAGATGGATCGCAGGATTCGACGTGGCATACTCACCACCATGACCAACCGCCGTATCGGGCGACGAGCCAGCCGCGAGCAGCAGTTCCGTCATCGCTCCATCATTCTTCGCGATCGCGCGATGCAGGGGCGTTTCGATTGCGTTTCGCAAATCACGGACAACCGGCGCACCGCTAGCCAACAGCAGCTTCGCGATCTCCAACTGGCCGTTGGCGGCGGCATAGTCCATGGGCATGCGGTTGGCGCCATCGGGCCTTAGCGCTCGCGACGGATCCGCTTTTAATCCCTTGCGAACCATTTCGATTTCACCCAGCGCGATGGCCGAATGGAAGTCGTGACGCAGGCCGGTGCTCAGCAGCAGCTTGACGAGTTCGGTGTGGCCCTGCAGGGCCGCTTCGTGCAGCGGTGATTTTCCCGTGACAGGAAAACCCGGATCGGCTCCTTTCGCCAGCAGCAACTTCGCGATCGCGACATCTCCCTCCTGGGCCGCAATCTGCAAAGCGGAGTCATAGCTCTCCGTGCGAGCCTTCACATCGGCGCCATGATCCAACAACAGCTTGACGGCCGCAGTCCCGCGATGCTTCACCGCATCCATCAGTACGGTCGCGTCGTAAGGATGTCCCTGCCGGGCCTCAATCATGAGATTGGCCAGCGCGGGAGCGACTTTGAGTGCGCGCTCCAGTTCGGCGAGATCTTCTTTGTCTTCGTCGCGAATCCAGCGCACGCCCAGAGGTTCAAAATCGGCATTCTCCAATTGAGCGTGCAACCTGGAGGCTGCTTCTTCATCGGCGCGCTCATCGCGTCGCGCGTCTTTATCGTCCTTCGCCTTCTTCGCCTGCATCGCCTGCAGATACTTCTCAATCGCCTCTTGGCTCTTCTTTCCTTCAAACCAACCCGACCGCGAAACGACCAGCCCCTCGCGATCGACGAGCAGCGCCAAGTTCGGAGCCGCCCCCAGTCCCTTCCACGCTTCATCCTGCACATTGTCGACATAGATGGGGACGTTGATCCGCAGCAACCGCTTGAACTCGGCGGCCAGTTCCACGCGGTCGTCGAGCGTCTTCGGTTGCTTCCGCAAAATGCCGTCGCGCTCGTTCTCCGGGGTCACATCTTCGACTCCCTTGTACGGACAGACGCTGCCGACCGGATGAGCTTCGATCACATACACGATCACGATGTTGAGCTTGTCTTGATATTTGTCGACCAGCGCTTTCAGCTCCGGCCAGCGGCTACGCGACTTGGGACAAGTGAGCGAGCTCGTGACGAGCAACGCGGGCCCGCCTTTCCACGCATCTCCCAGCCGCTGCGGTTCACCTTTCAGCGTGTGCAAACGCAGATCGGCAACTTGCTCTCCGACTTGCGGTCCCGTCTTCTCAAAGTTCAGCGCCGGAGCTTCCGCCTTGGCAGCGGGCTTTACCTCCTGGGCAATAGCCAACTGCAATCCGCTCCCCAGCAGCAAACCGGTGAGCACGAACCAGGTAAGCGTTCTGAGATTCATTCGAAACTCTCCCAACCAGATATGGCATTGCCCCTGCCAGCATCGATTATACCGGTACAAGTGCGCGACTTACTTCGCCGAGTCTCCTTTCTGCTTCCCTTGTTTCTTCTTCGCCGGTCCTTTGCCGGGATTACCCGGCAGCGAACCATCGGCGGGCGGCACGTCGGCGGACTCGGGAATGTGAAAACCAATCGCCTTCGCTTGCTTGTCGTACTCGGCCTCGAGCGACTTCCGCAACTCGGCATGATTCGGATCGTTCGCCAGGTTCTTCAGTTCGTACGGATCTGCCTTCAGGTCGAAGACCTCGGTCCAGTCTGCATGTCCCGGATACTTGATCAGCTTCGCATTCGCGGTGCGGACTGCCGTGGTCGTCGGTGTCGCGAAGTTCCGTTCGAAGAAGTAGCAGTAGAAGAAGCTGTCCCGCCACGCGACGTCCGTCTTTCCCTCCAGCAGCGGCTTCCAGCTGCGGCCGTGCATCGCCTCGGGAACTTTCACACCCGCCAGGTCCAGGAACGTTGCAGCCGGATCGACATTCAGCACCAGGTGATCATCGGTCCGTCCCTTTGCGACGACGCGCGGATACCGCACCAGCATCGGCACGCGCAACGCCTCCTCATACGCCGAGCGCTTGTCTCCCAGGCTGTGCTCGCCCAGGTAATAGCCGTTGTCGCTTGAATAGCAGAACACCGTATCGTCGGCCAGCTTCAACTCGTCGAGCAGGGCCAGCAACTTTCCCACGTTGTCGTCGATGGCCGTGAGCCCGCGCATCATCCCCAGGTTCGTCGGCACGGTCGGTGAGTCGGGCGACTTCGCCGCTGCCGCTTTCCCTTTGGCGGGCGCCGCGTCCGCCGAGCGATAAGGCGGCCGCACATCCAGGTTGGGAACGCGTCGCGCCTCTTCCCCTTCGTACGTCTTCTCATGTCGCGGCGGCGGAGTGAACGGACCGTGACATGTCTTGTAACCCAGGATCAGCAGAAACGGCTTGTCCTTGTTATCGCGAATGAAGTCAGCCGCGTAGTCGGTGGTCACATCGTCGATGAACCCCTTCGTCGGCGTCGCGACTCCGTTTACTTCGACGGGACAATCAAAGTACTTTCCCTGACCCGTGAAGCTCGCCGAATAGTCGAAGCCCGGCCGTTTCCCCGACTGGCTGCCGTGATGCCACTTGCCGACGTAGCCCGAAACATAGCCGGCCGTTCGCAGCAGCGCCGGCAAACTGACGTTCCCCGCGGGATGCGGCGTGTGATTGTTAGTCACCCCGTTGGCATGGCTGTATTGCCCGGTCACGAGCGTCGCTCGCGACGGAGCACAGAGCGAGTTCACCACAAACGCATTCCGAAACCGCAAACCCTCCGCCGCCAGCCGATCGAGATTGGGCGTTCGCAGCCAGGGAAACCGCCCCTTCTCTCCTTGCTCGCGCTGCACGACCCCCAGCGTGTCGTACCGCTGATCGTCCGTGAAGACATACACAAAGTTCGGCTTTCGCGGAGCCGAATCCGCCGCCGACACGACCGCCGGCAACACCATCAGGAGCGCGAACAGCAAAGAGGAAACGCGTTTCATCGGTCGTCACTCGCAAGTGGAAAGGGAGAGGCGTCTGCCGATTGTAACCGTTGCGTTTCCCCTTACGAGCACTTTTCGCGGTTCCGTTTTCGGCCCGGTTTGGTGATTAATTCGTGAGTTTCCCGCCTCACTCCCCGCGCCATTCCCGAGAAAAACGCCACCGGAGGCCTGAAAAGCTGGCGAATTAATCACCACGTACCATCTCTCGCGCACCGGGAATTCCGACGCCCTTATTTGCAGATCGAGGAACTGGACGACGTCTCGATCTGCCTCGCGACCACCGGCCTCGTGCCGGTGGGGCGATCACTGGTCAGCTACCAACGACCGCACCCGCATATAACCCCTTTTTCGCGACTTTTCGCCGCCGGCATATCCCCGATGTCATTTTAACGCAACGATTTACGGAATATGTCAGCCATTGTTGCGCTGGTTATATATAACACTTATCCAGCAAATATGACAACTCTATCGGGTGGTTTATAACATGTTATGCCGCCCTGATGACCTGTCATATCACCCATTATCACCGACCTCGGGAGAACCTCCCCGGGCGTTCCAAGCATCCACCAAATTGAAAAAGAGCCAAGGTTCAATTGTACACTATTCTTGCGCGCCGGTCAAGTCAGGAAGCCCGACGCGTCAGCGAGGAGAGCGCCGTTTGATGTCGAAGCGCTCAACGAGCATTTCGTTCGCCTGTCGCTCGGGGCGCGCGAACGAACTGCCTCAATTCGAGATGCATCCTCGCGCGGCGCTCTCCTCGCTCACGCGTCGGGCTTCCTAACCGTTCGCTCCGCGAACAAAGAGTGTCGTCGACTCGCTCCGCGATCGACCAATGCAGGTAGCAGCTAGAGTCGTCGCCAGAACCAGCGGTACTCCGCGCCGTTCTGGCCTTTCGCGCAGGAAGCCCGACGCGTCAGCGAGGAGAGCGCCGTTTGACGTCGAAGCGCTCAACGAGCATTTCGTTCGCCTGTCGCTCGGGGCGCGCGAACGAACTACCTCAATTCGAGATGCATCCTCGCGCGGCGCTCTCCTCGCTCACGCGTCGGGCTACCTCCCTTTCGCTTCGCGAAAGAAAGTGTCGTCGACTCGCTCCGCGATCGACAAATGCGGGTATCGGTCAAAGTCGTCGCCAGAACGAGCGGTACTCCGCGCCGTTCTGGCTTTTCGCGCGAAAGGCCGGAACGGCGCGGAGGACCGCTGGTTCCGGCATTGGTTAGCGCTGCGACGCCCTTTCATCGTTCGGCGGAGCGAACGACGACAATGGAGCGAACGACGACAATGGCTATTTCACGATCTGCACCGCGCTCACGCCTTCGGTGCTCGAGATGACGACGATCCCTTGGCCGTCGTGTTTGCCGACGGCGAGGCCGCTGAGGACGGCGCCGCGGGCGAAGCTGTCGTGCAGTTTGCCGTCTTCGGTGACGACGTGGATGCTGCCGTCTGCGGCGGCGAACCACCATTCGCCTTGGTGACCTTCGAGGATGTTCGACGAGGCGATTGGCTCAATCGGTTGCTGATGGGCGCCGGCGGGAAGTTGATAGTTCCAGCATTCGCGCAGCTGCGACGTCAGGCCCACGGCGACGAGGTTTCCTTTCGGATCGTTCGAGATTCCGACCATGGCAGCTTGCGTGGGCGTGGGGAAGCTGGCGACGGCGAGTCGCGCGAGAGGCCAGTTGGCCACGGTCTTTTGGGGATCTTCGCGGCCAAAGCGATTCAGCGGCAGCACGCTCCCCGCTTCACCAGTGAGCAGAATCTGCCACGAGCCGACGTCGTTCGGCGGGGTGACGGCTACCGAGATCACGTTCGGCATGGTTCGGTTCCGCCACTTCAGTTCGCCTTCGAGCGTCGTCGCGTGCAGACCGAGCAAACCGACGTTGCCGGAGAGGACTTCCGCATTGCCGTCGTCGTCGACGTCGGCCATTTGGAGGTCCGTGATCCGCAGCCCGCCTTGATCGAACTCGGGATAAGCCCGCAGCACTTTGAAATCGCGATTGAACAGAAACCATTGCGGCGAGAGGGGCGCCGTGCCAATGAAGAAGCGTTCTCCCTGCTTGTTCACAGTGGTGCGCAAATAGGTGACGGCGGCCTGCTCGGGGAGCTCGAGCTCATAACGCTTCACGATCTTGCCGATCATGTCGAGCTCGACGATGCTGCGCCAGCCTTCACAGACAAACAGCCGCGGCTCTTCACTGGGGTTCTTCGGCGGCACGAACAGGATGTTGCCCGGCGACTTCAGTTCCTTGTTGTCCCACAGCGGTGTGAGCTTCAGTTGCTTGGGATCCTTTTTGCGGCGGATCACCGCTTCGGCCAGTTCGACCACCGGCTCCGGTTCGCGGCCCCCCGTGGCGAGGAGCGCGGTGTATTCGGTTCGTTCGCGCTCCGATTGCGCGAGCAGTTCCCCAGCAAGATCGTCCCCTTTCAGCAGCCGTTCGATGATGACGGACAATTGCCGGGCGAGTTCCGGATTGCCGCCGAGCTCGAAGATCTGCACGCGGCCTTGCTTGTCGAAGACGATGATCGACGGCTGAAATTGAATTTTGAAAACCTTGTCGCCGAAGGCTTCGAGATCGCGGACGACGGGGAGATCGACATTCCAATCGGCCAGCCGCTTGCGAACTTGCGCCGCCGTTGCGGGGAGTGGATCGGTAGCGACCGCGTGGAACGAGACCTGCGGATGATCTTTGAATTCCTTCGCCGCAATCGCCACTTGTTGCAGCGTCGCTTCGCAGGCGGGATTGTCGTGATACCAGCAGAGGACCGCGATCTTTTCCGTCAGCTGCGCCTGCATCAGGCGGCGATCGTCGAGCGTGGTGAAATAAAACTCGCTGGGCTGCTTGCCGAAGAGTTGCGAAGGCAACGGCCGCGGCGGTTGGGCGAACGACTTCACAATCTTCGCGCCGGCGGGCTTGGTCAGTTGCCAGCGGTCGCTGGCGAGTTTCGTGTTGAGCTCGGCGCCGGCCAGTTCGACCCAGAATTGCAAATCGCTGACGGTGCTGTCCCCGGCCAGATCGGGAAGCAACGCCGCCGCGGGATAATCGAGCCGGCGGAGCAAGCCTTGGTGACGATCGATCCAAAACACAAAATTGCCGCCCGGCGAAGGGACGGCGACGCGCTGGCAGTTCTTGCCGTCGGTCACGCCCTCTTCCAGCAGTTCACAGGCGACATCGGCAGCGAAGGCATTGGCGAGACCGCGCGACTCGAGGAGCAGTTCGAGCTGAATTGGTTGTCGCTGGGCTCGGCCCGAGAGAATGCCGTACAGCAGCGGATCGCTGGCGAGCTCGGCGAGCTTCAGTTGCTCCGGCGCTTTGCGGACGACGACCTGGCCGTCGACGTTGTTCGATTCCTTGTCTTCGATGGCGGCTTGGAACTCTTTGCCGTCGATGCGGACTTGGGCTTGATAGACATTGAGCGCGAGCTTGTTGGGCCGTTCGAAGGCGACGGAGTTCGGCCAGTTGAACGAGCTGAGTTCACCCGCGCGGCGAAACTGCAACTTGACGCTGGCTTGATCCTGATAGGTCGACGCACCGCGATAGGTGGCGAGCAAGCGCTGCAGCAATTCGTTGGCCGTGCTGGGCGGATGCTTGTCCGTCGGTGCCGAGACACCGCCGCCCGTGGTGATCGGTTTGGGCGGCGGGTTGTTGGGACAGCCGGTGAGCGCGCCAGCGAGCAGCAGCGAGAGAAGAAGTTTGCTGAAGATTTCGACCGCTCGCCTGTTCACCGGGGATTCCTTTCGCCGTTTGTCGCGCGTCTGGTACGGCGGACAACTCTGTGTGATCGACGTCTGGGAAGACGCGTTCTTTCGCGGAGCGAAAGACGACATTCATTGTGCCAGCACGGCCGATTGCAGGAAAGCTCAGTTGCCGGACGATCAGTTGCCGGAGGAGCGCGTGAGCGGCGCGAATCGCTGCAGATACTTCACGCTATCGGCTTGATTGGCCCGGCGGGCCGCCGCAGTCAACTGCTCGCCCAGTTTGCCTGGCGCAAGTGGCGGCTGGTCGAAGTGATCGACATACAGGCTTTGAAACCCAAAAATCCCCGGCCCGGCATGGCAATGGACACACGACTTCAGCACGTTCACCCCAGCGGGCAGTCTCGTTTCGGGCTCCTCGATGGGATCGCGATTGGCCCGCGGCGCTAAACCCAGGATGCCCAGGTCGAAGGGATTTTCTTCGTCGCGGGGCGTCGGTTCGAGGCTTTTTCCGGGTTCGCTGCTGAGTGCACTTCGCCGCAACACAAACTCCAGCATCTGGGGTTTCTTCAAATCGTCATAGACGCGCAGTTGCACGCTTTCGGTCATGGGCGAAACATGCACCTGGCCGGTGCGATCGAGAAGGTTCAGGCGTCGCACCAGGGCCACTTGCGTGCCGGTGGGAAACTGCGGCAACTCGTCGCGGCCGATTTGCTTTTGCGCGAGCGTGCTGAGGTAAGCCAGCGTCGCTTGTCGACCTGCGGGCAAACGGACGAGCAGCAGAAAAGTACTGCGGCCGTTCGTGGCCTGGTCGTGCTGCGGGGCGGCACTCGCATCGGGCCGCAAACGATTCGTCACCAGCACCCACGGACCATCGGCAGCAAACAGATCGCGCGGCAAGAACGGCTGCGTGGGGTCGGCAGCGTTGAAGGACGGCGGAAAACGTTCACTCCGCGCCACATCGGCGAGATTATCCGGCAGCGAGGCAATCTCGCGCTCGGTGAGGGCCAGCCGGTAAATTGCTGCGGCCAGTTGTCGATGAAGCTTCTGGCGTTCCGTTTGCTGCGCTAAGTCGGGTTCATTCGTCGCCGCGAAAACAGCCCACAAATCCCGCTGCAAAACGGCTCGCGCGGTGTTGTCGTCTAGATGCTTCGTCTGCGGATTCGCAAATTCTTCGAGCAACGCAATCGCCCGCGCATGCGACTCTCCTTCGACCAAAAACTTTGCCCGCGGCGTGAAATTGGGCTCGAGGTTCTCGTGATACCAGGGCTGCGAGTTCGGCCGTTCGCGGGCATACAATTGCCGGTGCAGCCGATTCCAGAGATGATCTTTGCCGGCAGGGAAGGGGAGGAGGTCAGCGGCGGGGAGCGAGCTAGCTGTGCAGAGGATAGCAAGCAACACGCGGCTGAGAAGAATTCGGCTAAGCATGGCATCGCTCCGAGTTACAGGTAATTCTATGACGATTAGAAGCGGCAGCTAGCATCATTCCGCACTCTGCATTCCCCCTTCCGCACTCGATCTCCACGCATTCGCTCGACTTGATCTAGTCCCCTTCCCGCCCCTTCGGCTATGATCCGGCGATTCTCCCGCCCCACCCACTCGCAGGAAGTCACGGATGACTCGCGCGACCCACATCGTTTCGTATTCTTGGGCAGTGATTGCCGTTGGATTGCCAGGCATGTTGCTGGCGCAAAACGCCCAACCGGCCGCTCCTTCGCGATATGCACCGCCGGCCGGTCAGGCAGTCGCGCAACAACAACCACAGCAGCAACCACAACGGGCGAGCGTCTATGGCCCGGCCGTTGGTCCGCAGCAGCCTCAACAGGGGCCGCAGCAGCAAGGACCGCAGCCACAAGGTCCTCAACCACAGTTCCAAGTGCAACCCGCACAAGGCCAAGGACAGCTGGGCCAACCTGGCCAGGTTCGTCCCGCTGCAGGTCAGCAGCCGATTCGTCAGCCGGGTGCAGGTGGTGCGGCGCCAGGTGCTCAGGGGCCCATCAATCTTGGTCCTAACGATCTGGGTCCCAACGATCCGCGGAACGTGCCGCGGGCAGCGTTAGTCCCGCCGATGCCGAAAGCGCCCGAGTGGTATCCGCTCGATCCCAAGGTGCAGGAATGGGTCGATGGCGTCCTCGCGTTTTGGGAGAAGCGGAGCAACGAAGTGAAGACGCTGGAATGCAAGTTCCAGAAATGGGAATACGATCCGGCCCAGATCCCCGGTCAGTTCAATCAACTCAAGGCGCTCGGCAAGATCAGCGAAATGCCGTTCACCAAGTTTGCCGCCGGATCGATCAAGTACGGTGCGCCGGACAAGGGCCTGTTCAAGGTCGAGCAACTGCAAGTCATCGTCCCCGGCCAGCAGCAACCGGACGGCAAGCAAAAGTATGAAGTTCAGCCGAAGGAAAACGGCGAGCATTGGGTGACCGATGGCAAGCGGGTGTTTGCCTTCGACGCGATCAAGAAGGAAGTCATCGAGTCGACGCTGCCGCCGGACATGCAAGGGAAGGCGCTCGCCGATGGCCCGCTGCCGTTCATGTTTGGTGCGCGGGCGGAGAGCATTAAGGCCCGCTATTGGATTCGCCCGCTGCAAGCCGAGAACCCAGGCGAGTACTGCCTCGAAGCCGTGCCGAAATCTCGGCAGGACGCCAGCAACTTCAAGATGGTGCAGATCGTCCTCGATGAAAAGCAGTACCTGCCGATCCGGATGCAGATCTTCGAAGGCGATTGGACGGCAACCAATCCGCATCGCACAGCGTATCGCTTTTCGGACCGCGAAGAGAACGAAAAGAATGCCATGGCCGCCCTGCTCGATCCGCTGAAGCTCTGGAATCGCGATTTTTTTAATGTCGTCACGCCGACCGGTTGGAAGCGTGTCGTCATCGATGCCAACGGCAAGGTCGTGGGTGGTGCTCCGGCGAACACAGCCATCGCGCCGGTGGGTCCGAAGCTGAAGTAATTTTCTTCTTGTTGGGCTAATCGCCCAGCAAATACGGCCAGAGGCTGTCGCTGATCAGCAGTCCGCGACGGGTGAGGCGGAGCGACTGCTCGGTTCTTTCCAAAAGGCCTTGCTCGACAAACCGTCGCAAGGCTTCGCCGCCGAGCGTGTCGACCGCGTAACCTGTTTCGCGCGCGAACGCGTGCAGGTCGATCCCCGCGAGTCGTCGCAGGCCGAAGACGAGTCGTTCGCGAGCCCGATCCTCGTCGCTCAGCGTTTCCTCTTCCGCGATGGGCGATTCGTTGTTCTCGAGCCTCTGCAGCCAGGCCGTGGTGCTGCGATGATTCATGCTCCGCACGCCGTCGACATACCGCGCGGCCCCCGGACCGGCGGCAAAATAGCCACGGCCGAGCCAGTACGTTTCGTTGTGCCGGCAACGATGACCGGGGAGCGCGAAGTTCGACACTTCGTAATGCTCATAGCCGGCGGCGGTCAACACATCGATGGTCCGCTCATACATCGCCGCGGCGGTATCTTCATTGGCGGGCTGCAGTTCACCGCGACTCACGCGCGGGAAAAAGCTCGTTCCCTTCTCGATCGTCAGTCCATACGTCGAAATGTGATCGGGCGCAAGCGCGAGCGCTTGTTGCAAATCATTTTCCCACTCGCTTGCCGTTTCGCCAGGCGCACCAAAGATCAAGTCCAACGAAACCGACGAAGCAACGGATCTCGCCGCGGAAAAAGCTTCACCAATCTGCGGCGGCGAATGATCGCGCTCGAGAATTGTCAACTTCCGCTGGCTAAACGACTGCGCGCCGAGGCTAATCCGCGAAACGCCCGCTTTCTGCAAAACCGCGCACCGCTCGGCAGTCAGATCGAGCGGATTCGCCTCAGCACTGAACTCGCCCCCCGCCTCGAGCACGAACCACTCCCGAACCATTTCAAGCAACTGCTGCAACTGCGCCGGCGGCAGATGTGTCGGTGTCCCGCCGCCGAAGAAGAGCGTCTCGACGGGCTTGCGCTCGCCGAGCAACATCAGCTCTTTCGCCAGCGCCCGCAGGTACCGCTCGATCAAGTCGTCGCGGCCCGCAATCAGCGTGAAGTTGCAATAGCCGCAGCGATGTCGGCAGAACGGGACATGCACATACGCGGCCCGCGGACGGAGGTTCGTCATAGCCACAGTTTCAGCCGTCCGCCGAGCATATCGGGAAAGGCTTTGCCGACGTAGTGCTTCACCTGCTTGTCGTGATAGCGCGTGCTGAGATGCCCCGCGATGATCAGCTCGTTCTGAAATCGGTCCCGCCGTTCGACCCAATCGTCGAGGTGCATGTGGCCGTGCTTGTGAATCTTCTCCTTGCGGTGACTGGGCGCGACGAACGTCATCTCCGCGATGAGAATTTTCGCCTGGTACATGGCCGGGCAACCGTCGAGCCCCGGCGGCGACGTGTCGCCGGTGTAGGCGACGAGCGGAATCCGCTTCTCTTCGGTCACGTCCTTGCCGCTCATGCGGATATCGCGAATCTGATCGCCGCTGAGCCCCTGGTACTCGGTCTTGAGCTTCTTCCGCTTCTCCCACACGACGTAACCGACCGACGGCACGGTGTGCTTGGTCGCCGAAGCGGTCACGACATGCTCGCGCGACAGATCGAACTCATCGCCCGGGCGCACCGGGATCAACTCACACGGCAGCCGGCCGCGGTCGAGCCGGCCGACGACGCGGAGCAGATGATCGACGAGCTCGATCGCATGTTCGGGCAAATAGATCGTCGGCGGTTCCATCTTCATCATCCGCCGCCGCGCCACATAGACCGGAATTGCGGCCATGTGGTCGAGATGCAGATGCGAGAGGAACCAGGTCTGCGTCCCCATGAAGTCCCACGGGTGCGCGCCCAGATCAAAGCCCAACTTGAGCTCGGGAATGCGCCAGTACGTTTGCACGGCAGCGCGAGAATACCCTTCGATCGTCAAATCCTGAAAGGCGAGAGAGCGGACGGGAGCGTTGTCGAGCATTTTGATTGCAGATGGCAGATTTCAGATTGCAGATTCAATACAGATTTCCAAAACAATCTGCCATCTGCCCTCTTCAATCTGCGATCGATTCCTACTTTCCATTCCAATAAATCTTGACGTTTTGCGTCGCGCGGCCGACGGCGACGATGTCGTTCTTGCCGTCGCCGTTGAGGTCGCCGACCGCGAGATCTTCGACGGCCACGCCCCCTTGATCGACGAACTGCCGTTCCCATTTCTGGCCGGCGGCGTCCTGCGGATCGTAAATTCGCACGCCGCTCTTGCGCGTGGGGCCGAGCTCGTCGCGAATGCCGATGACCAGCTCTTCGGCTTCATCGTCATCCATGTTCGCGCACCATACAGCATGACCCCATTTCAGTTCTTCGTCGAGGACCATCCGGTTCCACAGACCTTCGCCGGGCGAGGGACGATCGGCGGTCGGCTTGGTGTAAACGACCACCTGGTTGCCGTGCCAAGGCTCGATCGTGGCGATGTAGTCCGTGTCTTTGTTCAGCCGACCGTGCTTGATTTCGCTCGCGCCGCGGTTCGGTGTCGACTTTTGATTTCCGGCGCCAATGTGTTGGTTGGACCATTTGCCGCTGCCGTCCTTCGTCAGCAGCGACACACCTTCAAAGCCGACGTACAAAATGTCGGGCTGGCCGTCGTGGTTGAAATCGGTGACCTGGAAATTGTGCGTGACGTGCAGCTTGTCGTCGATCACGGTCGGTTCCCATGGCCCTTTCACCGGATCGGCGGGAATCTTGAACGACAGCAACTGGCAGGTTGCTTCCTTCCAATCGGGCCCTTTGGTGCCGCGACCCATCAGCGGCGCCACGATCAACTCCGGTTTGCCATCGCCGTCCAGATCGGCAAAGTTGATGCGGTGCACCGTCGGCACTTCGCTAATGGGATGGACCAGCCACCGCGGCTCGGGGTTCGCGGCCGCCTTTTCTTTTTCCTTGTCCGCAGTAATCCATTGGAGAGTCCCACCGCTCATCGTGTTGAACGGTTTCCAATCGGCCCCCACGGCGAAGTCGAGCTTGCCGTCGCCGTTGATATCGGCTTGGGCGAAGCACACGTTGTCAGGCCGCGTCTGCCCTTCGCCGATCAGGATGTGCTCCTTCCACGTGGGATTTTCGAGCCACAAAATGCGTGTCTTGTCGACGATGCAAATATCCAGCTTCTTATCGTCGTTCATATCGAGCAACCGCACCGCATAACCCACGCCCAGCTTGGTGGGAAGTTCTTCGGCGCGAAGGGCGACATCGGCAGCAGTCGCACCGCGTGTGGCGAGGAGCGCGGCGACGACAAAAGCTGCCGCAGCAACCAGTGATTTGATTTTCATAAGTTCAATGTGTGAAAAACAAGGTTTAGGAGCGATTCAATTCTTCCAAGACAGCAGCCGTGATGTCGTTCTCTGTCGGATATGCGATCAGGGCGCGATTGACTCCCTGCAGCACGCTGTTGCGGTCTTCACGCTTCATGTCGTCGCTGCTGGCGAGGCGGAAAACAAAGCCAATCTTCTTCTTCCGGGCCACTATTTTCACCGCGGCTTCCATTTTGCGATACGCATCGTAATACGTTTCGCCTTCCGTTTGCAGCAACTGAGTTTTCTTCGTACCCACACGCGCTTGCAATTCGCCGGTCTTGGCGGCTGCATCGTCCTGCACGGCTTTATGTTCGGGGGAGCCGGGCTTGAGGACGGCAAGTTGATCACCCATGGCTTTGAGAACTTGCGTTTCGCGCTTGACGAATTGATCGAAGGCTTCGATATCTTCCTTAATCTTCGCCATGTCGTCGTTGAACTGCTTGTAGCCTTTGAAAATCGCGCCGACATCGAGCACCGCCACGCTGGTCGGCGGAAAGGGCGCATCAGCGGCTTCGCTCGGCGCCGCGAGGGCGCTCGAACCCAGCTGTTGATTTTCGATCCTCAACCAGAGCCCACCGAGCGCGAGCAGCACCAGAACCCAACCATACTTCGACCAGTTCAGGCGATTCATGGGGACCTCCTTGAAGACGAGAATTACTCTTTTTCCGGCGTTGCGGGTTTCTTGGTGAGCTCGGCGAGGACGAGCCCCGTGATATCCAGCTTGTCAGCAAAATAGATCAGCGGCTGCCGTCCATCGTGGCGAGGAACTACCAGATCAATGCCCTGTCGCTGGCAAACGCTGCGCACGGCATCGCGGACTTCCTGATGCGTATCGTCGAGCAAATTGATGCGAGGATTATCGCGCTTTGGATCCTGCAAGATGGCCTGATCTTCCGCGTGCTTTTTGCTGATCGTCGCTTTGAGTTCTTCCGCTTCGGCCCCTTTGGGATCCAGCGTTTTGAGCTTCGCCCGCAGCTCCGCGAGTTCGGTCGTGCGTAGCTTCGATTCGGCGATGCTCTTCAGAGAGAGCTCGCGCACCTGGCGCACGCGCTCCTGATGCTTGGGATAGCTCTGCTCCAGTCGATGCTGGTCCAGAACCGCAATGACCGTGGGCGCAAACTTCGCTGGGGCTGCTTCCTGAGCCTGGGCTCGCAACATGCCCAGCGCAGCCACGGCGACCAGCGACAAACCAACAGACGACCAGGAAACAGGGTGCATCGGCACGCTCCTGTGAGAGGTTGGCGTTCGAATTAATTTACCTTGGCTTCGTTGAGTGCCTTGATCACATCGTCCGTAATGTCGAGACCATCCTGATAGATCACGTCGCGGGCCAGGTTCTTGACGATCTCCGGCAGCGGTTGATTTTCTTCCGGCGGACTGTTCTGGCGAAGGACGAGTTTCAAGCCGCGCTCTTTGCAGAGCTTTTTGATTTGTTCGTCGACGTCCTTTTGCGTGGTGATCAGCGCGGTTACTTCGCGCTTCTGAATTTTCTGGCGTTCGGTTTCGACATACGCCCGCAAGTCGTTCTGCAACTTCTGCAGTTGCTGCTGTAAGCGCAGTTGCTCTTGCGCGCCGGGAGCGGCTTTGCGGAGTTGACCGATCGTCGTTTCCATCTCGACCTGGCGGACCTGGACCGATTCGTCGAGCTCCTTCGCACTGTCGCGCAGCGGTTGCAGCCGCTCGGTGTGCTTTTTGTAGCCGTTGAAGACTTTGTCGAGGTTGATGACCGCGACGGGGAAGGCTTTGTCCTGAGCGAAAGCGGCAGCGGGAGCAAAGCTCAAAACGAGGCAGGCAACGAGCGACGCGCTGCGCAAAATGGAGTGCGACATAGGAAGATCTCAGAAGGCGGGAAGAGGGACAACCAGCAGCCTGCTGTTGTAGCAGAGAAGACCAGTGTAGTCATCTCGCAGGGTAGTCGCCTCACAATGTAGTCATCTCGCTCCGTCGAGATGACAAACCGACGCCGAGGCGTAATTGGTGGCCAGAACGAGCGGTACTCCGCGATGTTCGGCGGTTGGGCGAGAAAGGTCTGGAGCGCGATGCGCGGATGTTCGCGCGAGCAGATTTTAGTTCAACCGCTCCTCGCCAAGTCCGGAACGGCGCGGAGTACCGCTCGTTCCGGAGACCAACTGTGGGGAGCGTCGATTTGTCTTCTCGCGGAGCGAAAAGACTACCTTTAAGGCGACTTGCCGGAGCAATCGGGCAGACTGCTGATCCACAGGCCGTTAGCGTCCATTTCCACGGCGCAATCCCGCGACGCCAGCTCGGCGATGATCGTACTCAAGCGATCTTGAGCCACACTCAAACGCGAACGATCCAATCCCCAGGCGATGCCCATCGCAATGACAATCGTCAGTAACAGCACCTCGCGAATCGTGAAGCGAAACATAGGCTGGGAGCTCCTAATGTCGAGGAAGTCGCCCGCTCATTCTATCCTCGCACGGATAATGTAGTCATCTCGCTCCGTCGAGAAGACAAAAGGGCGCCGAGTCGCAATGGGTGGCCAGAACGAGCGGTACTCCGCGAAGTTCGGCGTTGGGCAATCTGAGTTCGAAGCGAAAGTTCCGCTCGAAGTCGATTGTTGGATGGCGACCGCTGCTCGCCAAGGCCGGAACGGCGCGGAGTACCGCTCGTTCCGGAGACTAACTGTGGGCAGCGTCGATTTGTCTGCTCGCGGAGCGAGATGACTACACTTTGAGCGTTTTGCAGGGGCCGATGGCGACGGTTGACATTTTGTCGAGCGGGTACAAGTCGAGGACGCGGCGGATGTCGGCGACGGTGACGTTGCGGTAGGCGGCGACCGTTTCGCGGACCGTGCGATATTGCTGCCGTTGCAGCCAGCCGTTGCCGACGGAGAACATGCGGCTCGCGGGGCGCTCCGCTTGCAGCACGACTTGAGCACAGACTTTGTTCTTCGCCGTTTCGAGTTCTTCTTCAGTCACTCCGCCCGCTTGCGCTTCGGCGAGGACTTCCTTCATCTGATCAAAGTTGTCCTGGGCATCGTCGGGCGCACAGCAGAGAGCCGACATATACATGCCGCTCCCTTGGAACTCGTTGGGGCTGATCGCTGCGTACTCGGCGAGGCCTGTATCAACGAGCGCCCAGAACAACCGGCTGCCGCTGTCGTCGCCGATGATCGTCGTCATCAGTCGCGCGGCGTAGCGAGTTTCGTCTTCGGTCGACGGAGCGCTGCCGGCTTGAATGATGTACTGCTGGGCTGCCGTGCTCTTTTCATAGACGGCAAACCGCTGCTGCGCGACGGCCTGTTCGAGTTTCCGTTCCGCGGGAAACGACTTCCACTTGCCGCAGTGTTGTTCCGCTTCATTCACGAGCGCGTCGAAGTTGATATTCCCCGCCGCGGCCAGCACGATGTTGCGCGGGCTGTAACGCGTTTCGAAATAGGCGAGCATCTGGTCGCGCTGCAGCTTCTCGATGCTCTCGACAGTGCCAAGCACGCTCCGACCGAGCGGATGCTTGCCGAAGTGGAGCGCCATGCACTTCTCGTGCGCGTTGAACGGCGGCTCGTCTTCGTACTTGGCGATTTCCTTGAGAATGACTTGCTTCTCGGTGTCGAAATCTTCCTGCCGCAGCGACGGCCGCATGATGTCGGCGAGCAGGGCGATGATCTTCGGTTGATCTTCGGGGAGGGTCGTCGCGTAGTAGACGGTCTGCTCTTCGTTGGTGAAGGCGTTGCTCGACGAGGTGAGTTCATCGAGTTCGCGGTTCACATCGAGCGACGTGCGAGCCGGCGTCCCTTTGAAAACCATGTGCTCAAGAAAATGGCTCACGCCGGAGATGGCGTCGTTTTCGTCGCGCGAACCCGTCCGGACGAAGAAAGCGTACGAAGCCGAATAAGCCTGCGGATTGCACTCGGCGACAATCGTCAAACCATTCGCGAGCGTCTGTTTGCGAAATTCCACTGCCATGCGTCTGCCATTCTCTAAAAGAGGATTCTGCTCCTTCAATCGTGCCTGAAGGTGGCCAGTTGTACTAGTCCCCTAGCGGGAAAGCCCGCGGCTCAGGAAGCCCGACGCGTAAGCGAGGGGAGCGCCGTTGGAGGCCGAAACTCCGTTCCGACGTAATCCGTTCTAACGACTGGCCTCTAGCGAGCTTCCTCGTCCAACGGCGCTCCCCTCGCTTGCGCGTCGGGCTTTCTTTTTCTCTGAAAGGTCCGCCCCCGAGCTGCCATCTCCTTCTGTCCGCCGAATGCGGCGGGCATCTCTTCTCGGCACAATCGGAACACTCGGAACAGGAACGGCAACTATGAAAGTGCGCAAACATCAACGATCGTTGAACCAACCAGCACGGCCCCAAAAGCGGCGAGCTTTTTTTGAACAACTCGAAAAACGCGAAGTCTTCGCGCCGCTGCCGGTGCTGATGGTGATCGCCGATCAACGAGACTTCTTTTATCAGGAGTACGGCGATACGAAGCTGTCGCTCGAAGAAGCCGGGCTGCAAGTCGAAGTCGCCGCGACGACCACGAATCCGAGCACCCCGCACAGCGGCAGCGGCGAACCATTCGGCGGCGGCGTGGTGACGCCCGATCTGACGCTGTCCGCCGTCGATGCCTCCGACTACTCCGCGATCGTGTTCGTCGGCGGTTGGGGTTCGTCGATGTATCAGTACGCGATCAATGCCAACTACTACGATTCGCACTACAACGGCGATCCCGCCACCAAGGCCATCGTCAACAACCTGATCAACGATTTCGTCGCGCAGGACAAGTGGGTGTCTGCCGTTTGCCACGCCACGACGGTGCTGGGCTTCGCCCGCGTGAACGGCGTCAGTCCGGTCGCCGGCAAGTTGGTCGCTACTCCGCAGGGTGGAGCCTCCGTCAACGGTGGCCCGGGCGGTTTCATCAATGGTCAGAACTACGGCTATTACCAACTGACGCAGAAAACCATGATGGAATGGAACGGAGCCATCGTGAGTCCAGCGATGGCCATCGGCGATCCGCTGTCGAGTTGGGACGACGTCGTTGTCGATGTGGAAGGGAAGATCATCACCGCACAGGACAATATCAGCGCGCGTGAATTCGGCCACGAAATCGGCCGCCGCGTGAACGCCGAAGATGTGCCGCCGCCGCCGGTGAACAACGCGCCGATCATCGCTGATCAGTCCTTTGTCCTCGCCGAGAATTCCCCCATCGGCACCACGGCGGGCATGGTGGTGGCCAGCGATCCCGATGCCGGTCAGATGTTCTCGTATGAGATTCTCGCTGGCAACACGAACGCTGCCTTTGCGATCGACGCCCTGACCGGCGCGTTGAACGTCGCGTTTGCGGATGCGATCGATTTTGAAACAACGCCCGTGTTCGAGCTAACCATTCGTGTGACCGATGACGGCGATCCGGCACTCTTCACCGATGCGGTGATCACGGTGAATGTGGAATATGTCGCCCCTCCGCCGCCGGTCAACAACGCACCGTCGATCGCGGCTCAAGGGTTCGTGCTCGCCGAGAACTCCGTTTTCGGCACTGCGGCGGGCCTGGTTGCGGCCAGCGATAGCGATGCCGGTCAAACCTTGACTTACTCCATCGTCGGTGGCAACACGAACGGCGCCTTTGCGATCAACGCAGTCACGGGGCAGCTGAGTGTGGCCAATGCGGCTGCGATCGATTTCGAAGCGACGCCAGTCTTCAATCTGATCATTCGCGTCACCGACAACGGCAATCCGTCGCTCGCCAGCGAAGCGACCGTGACCGTGAACCTGCAAGATGTTTACGAGGCGCCGCCCGGTCCTGTGTCTCACTCCGGTCCGAATGTGATCGTGCAAGGGACTGCGGGGACCGATTACATCTATGTCTGGTCGAACGGCGCTGGCCAGCCGATGGTCTGGATCGCGGGGCAGGTGTACGGCGGATTCAATCTGGGGCCCGGTGGCCGCGTCGTCGTGTATGGCGGCGACGGCACGGACTATATCTATGCGACCGACTGCTTCTCGCCGGTCACCATTTATGGCGAAGGGGGCCACGATCTGATCACGGGTGGCCATGCGAATGACATCATCGATGGCGGAGCCGGTTACGACCGGATCTCGGGCATGGATGGCGACGATCAGCTCTTCGGCGGTACGAATGGCAGCCAACTCGATGGCGGCGCGGGGAACGACCTGCTGGTGGGCGGAGACGCCGATGATCAGCTGTTCGGCCGCGATGGCAACGACATCCTGATCGGCGGCCGAGGGCACGACAATCTCGAAGGAGGGAACGGCCAGGATCTGCTCATCGGCCGGGCGACGAGCTACGACCTGAACCTGCTGGCCCTGCAGTCGATCTTCGCCGAATGGCAACTCACCGGCCCCGCCGGCAACACGCGACAGACGCTCACTGACGCAATCATCAACGATGGGATGAACGATCGCCTGATCGGCGGCGCTGATGCTGATTGGCTGGCCGTTTTCGCTGGGGATTGCTCGTATCAGTAGGCCCACGCAGGGGTCGGGACTCTAGGGCGAGCAAAGTCGTTGCGTTGGAGAGGATCCGTTTTCGCCCTAGAGTCCCGACCCCGGCTTACCGGTTAACCGGCAAAATCCGGAATTGCTCTGAAAGATCCTCCGCCGGGGTGACATCTACTTCTGTCACCCCGGCTTTTCTCGTTCGTTCCGGACTACTCCCATGTTTCGCCACAACCGCCGCCGTGCCTTCTTTGAGCAGCTGGAAAAACGCGAGGTTTTTGCCCCGCTCCCGGTCCTGATGGTGATCGCGGACCAGCGGGACTTCTTTTATCAGGAGTACGGCGACACGCGGTTGTCGCTGGAGGAAGCCGGGCTGAACGTGCGCGTCGCGGCGACGACGACCCGGCCGAGCACGCCGCATCCAAACAGCGGCCAAGGAGCGAGCAGCGGCATCGTGACGCCTGATCTCGCTTTGTCGGCAGTGAACTCGGCTGATTACTCGGCGATCGTGTTTGTCGGCGGCTGGGGTTCGTCGATGTATCAGTATGCGTTCACGGGCGACTACTACGACAATCATTACGACGGCAACGCCGCGACCAAGACGATCGTCAACAACCTGATCAATCAATTCTCGTCGCAAAACAAATACCTGGCCGCGGTTTGCCATGCGACGACCGTCCTCGCCTGGGCTCGCGTGAACGGCGTGAGTCCGCTGCAGGGCAAAACCGTCTCGGTGCCGTATCTCGGTTCGCCGGGCGTGTTCTGGAACGGTACGAGCTACAGTCCGTCGCAGTTGCAACAGTCGGTGCAGATGACCGCCAACGGCGCGACGCCCTTGCCGCACGGTTGGGTCGGCAATCGCGCGACGGATACCGACGATGTGACCGTCGACGGCCGGGTCATCACGGGTGAAAACAACTTCTCCGCCCGCCAGTTTGGCCGCGTGATCGCGCAGCGACTATGGGCCGAAGATGTGCCGGCGAATGTTGCGCCGGTCGTGGTTGCGGCGAGCTTTTCCGTCAACGAAAACAGCGCTGCGGGAACGAACGTGGGACAAGTCGTCGCCAGCGACGCGAATGCCGGTCAGCAACTCAGTTTTGCGATCATCGGTGGCAACGCGAGCGGCGCGTTTGCGATCAACGCTGCGACGGGACAGCTTACTGTCGCCAATGCAGCAGCGCTCGACTTTGAAACGTCGCCCATGTTTCAGCTCATGGTGCAAGCGACCGACAACGGCACGCCGGTGCTGAGCGGACAGGCGCAGATCACGATCTCGCTCCACGATGTGAACGAAAACCCTCCGGGCCCAGCGACGAAAGTGGGTGCTGATGTGGTCGTGCAAGGCACGGCTGCCAGCGATTGGATTGTTGTCGCGACGAATGCCGCGGGGCAGGTGCTGATCACCATGAACGGCGTGAGTGCGGGTACGTTCACGCTGGGCGCGGGTGGGCGAACAATTGTGAACGCGGGGGCCGGCGATGATCGCGTGAGTGCGATGACGAGCGCCGCGCCGGTGACCATCTACGGCGAAGCGGGGCACGATTATCTCGCCGGTGGCGCGAGTGACGATGTGCTCGATGGCGGCGCGGGAATCGATCGCCTGTTCGGCGGCCTCGGCAACGATTTCATCTTCGGCGGCGCTGACACGGACATCCTGGATGGTCGTGAAGGGAACGATGTGCTGGTCGGCGGCGATGGGGATGATCGCATGCTGGGCTTTACGGGGAACGATCTGCTGATCGGCGGTCTGGGCCGCGACATCCTCGACGGCGGCGCTGGGCAGGACCTGCTGATTGGCGGAACGACGACTTACGATCAGAACTTGCTCGCGCTGCAAGCGATCTTTGCCGAATGGAACTCGGCGCTGCCGCTGGTCACACGGCGGACGAATCTGGAAACGGGATTGCCTGGTGGGATTCGTCTTGCTGGCGGTGATACCGTGGCCGATGACCAGCAACAGAACTGTCTGCACGGCGGCGCCGATGACGATTGGCTGCTAATTCAAACGCGCGACTTTGCTTTCAATTAGTCGCAAGTCCGCGTAGGTCCACGTAGCCTGAACCCCCAGGTTCGGGCGAGTGGCCCCGCATTGCCGCTGGCAACTTCTTACACCCGCTCGCCCGAACCTGGGGGTTCAGGCTACGCGGCCTTGCTCGATTCATCGTTCTGCGCACTGGCAACATTCGCCGATGTGGTTCGGCAGATTCTGCGCTTTGCCGGTTGCTGGCAACGATTCGTGCGGCCGCGCGGCTCGAAACGGTCAAGGCCTCTAATCGCCGATCAAGACTAGACTTATCTCCGCTAGCATCGCCCACCAAACCACCTTCTTCACCACCCGGCACGGCGGTTGCTTTAACGGGCGGCTACCGCTGGGTCATTGCTACCGGCGGCCTTATCCAAACACTTTTCGTTCAGCTCGCGTCATGTACTACGGACTTTATACCGCTGCCGCCGGTGCCAACGCTCTCAGCCAGAAGGTTGAGATCTTGAGCAACAACCTGGCCAACGTCGATACGGTCGGCTTCAAGCGCGAACTGGCACTGTTGCAAGCTCGCGACAGCGAAGCGATCGAGCGGGGCGAAGACTATCGCGGTTCGCGGTCGCGCAACGATCTGGGTGGCGGCGTCGACATGGCTGCGACGGCGACCGAGTATCGCCTCGGCACCTTCAAGCCGACCGGCAGTCCGACCGACATGGCGATCGAACTCCCCAACTTGTTTTTCAATGTGCAGCGCGGCGATCAACAGCTCCTCACTCGCGCTGGCAACTTTCAAATGAACTTTGAAGGTCAGCTGCAAACGGGCGACGGCGATGCAGTGCTGAGCACCGACGGCGCGCCGATCCAACTCGATCCGCGTTTGCCCTGGGAACTGCTCGGCGGCGGTCTGATTCGCCAGGCCGGCGACATCCGCGAAATCGCCCTTCGCAAGCCGCAGAACCTCCGCGACTTGCAGAAGGTCGGCAACAACTACTTCCAAAACAGTAGCGAACAATGGGATGTCGTGACGCCGGAAGAGCGTCGCGTGCGAGGCGGGTTTCTGGAAGTTTCCGGCGTGAACTCGCTGCAGGAAATGACCGAGCTGATCGCCACTTCGCGAGCCTATGAAACAAACATTCGCATCATGCAGACGCACGATCAGGTCACCGGATCGTTGATCGGCCGCATGCTGAAAGCGTAAAGCAATCACTAACTGTCAAGGATGACAACATGAGCGTACAAACCCTCTACACCGCCGCCACCGGCATGGAGGCGATGCAGACCAAGCTCGACGTGATCGCGAATAACCTCGCGAACGTGAACACGACGGCCTTCAAGAAGGGTCGCGCGAATACCGAGGACTTGTTCTATCGCCATTACAAGTTTCCTGGTGCTCAGGATCCGCAGCAGAACTACACCGCGACAGGCACCTCGGTGGGTCTTGGTACTCGCGTGCAAAGCGTGCAGACCAAGTTCGCTCAGGGCGCGTTTCAGAACACCGATGCTCCGCTCGATGTGGCCATCGAAGGGCACGGCTTCTTTCAGGTGCAGGATCCTTACACCGGCCAGAACGTTTACACGCGGGCCGGCAATTTTTCGATCAACGCCAACAGCCAACTCGTGATCGGCAGTGCTCAAACGGGTCGCCTCGTGGTGCCGAACATCACGTTTCCGGTCGACACGACGGCAATCTCGATCACGACCGACGGCCGTGTGCTCGTGCAACAGCCGGGGCAAAATCAGTTGTCGCAACAAGGGCAGCTCGAACTGGCCGTCTTTCCGAATGAAGAAGGTTTGCTGAAGCTCGGCGAAAACCTCTTTCAAATCACCGATGCTTCGGGGCAAGCGATTCCGAGCACACCCGGTCAACAAGGCGTCGGCATTCTGCGGCAAGGTTCGCTCGAAGCGTCGAACGTCGAACCCGTCGCGGAACTGATCGACCTGATCACGACGCAGCGGTCGTTCGAACTGAACAGCCAGGCGATTCAAGCCGGCGATCAAATTCTGCAACTCATCTCGAACCTGCGGAGGTAGTCATGAAGTTGCGTAACAGCATGTTGCTCGCCGCAGTCCTCGTCACCAGCCAATGGTCGGCTGATGCGGCAGAGATTCGCTTTCGCGACGAAGCGGCCGTGGCCCGCGGCATCGTTCGCTTGGGCGATGTCGCCGATGTGGTGACTGCCGATGCGGATGAAGGTCGGCTCCTCGAAGGAATCGCCCTCGTCCCCGCTCCGGCCAGCGAAGAACCACGACTCCTCAAGCGTCAAGAGGTGCAACAACTGCTGCAGCTCAGCGGCGTGTCGCTGCGGCAGCACAAGTTCAGCGGCGCCCTGGTGACCAAGATTCAAGCCGGCGATGTGGTCGCCAACGAACCGGCGGTTCGCGACGCCCAAGCCATTCATCAAGTTGCCGGCACGGAAGCGAAGAACGAAACCAAAGTCGCCAAGCCGGTCGTCGATGCCTCGCCGGAAGCACGCACCGCCCAAGCAATCGTCGCTCACCTGAACTCGGTTTCCGAAATCGCCGCCGAGTGGCAAGCCGAGATCGCCATGTCGCCGCGAGTCGTTCAAGCACTCGTCGGTCAACCCATCGTCCGCGTCGAAGGGGGCGTTTCGCCCTGGCTCGGCCGGCAGCAATTCATGTTGCTCGTGGGGAATGAAAAAGCACCGACGCGGTTGCCCGTCGAAGCCGAAATCAGCGGCACCGCGCGGGCCGTCACCGTCAATCGCACACTCGAACGTGGTTCGCTCATCTCGGAAGCCGATGTGCAACTGCAAACCGTCACGTTGCAACGGAACGTTCGGATCGAACTCGATCCGAGCAACCTCATCGGTCGCGAAGCCGCCCGCACGCTCAACGCCGGACAAGTGGTTAGCAGCGACATGATTCGGACCGTCCGACTGGTGAAGCGCGGCGAAGAGCTGCAGGTCTTCTCCATCGGCGCCGGATTGCAGATCAGCGAGCCCGCCAAGTCGCTCGCCGATGGGAGCCAAGGGGACACGATCGAAGTCGAGTTCGCCGATCGTCGCAAGATGCTGGTCCGCGTCACCGGCCCGCGTCGCGCCGAAGTGTATGCCATGCAAACCAAGCGTTCGCCGGTGCCAGCCGCATCGCGACCCGCTGCCGCACAACTCATCCGCCGCTAATTCGCACGCACGCACTCACGAAAGCTGTTCTATGAAACACACCATTCGACATAGCTGGCAAATGGGCTTGCCACTCATGCTGGTCGTGAGTGCCGCGACCTTCACGATCGCGCAGCAACCGGGTGGCGGCCAACTCCCTCCTGCACAACAGCCCGAGGCGATCGAAGGACCGAACTCGAGCTTGTACAGCGCGAAGATGGCCCAGCAGGCCGCGCAAGGAATGCAAGTTCCCGGTCCGCAAGGCCGGCCAGTTCAAGCCTCCGGCGGCAGCTGGTACGAAACGCCCCTCCCGCCGCCGAAGGAAGTGAAGAAGGGTGACCTGATCAAGATTCGCGTCGATCTGGGCGCGCGGATGTCGTCGGACGGCGAAATTCAACGGCGGAAGAATTCGCAATACGATGCGTTGCTCAACGACTGGGTGCTGCTCAATGGTCTGCGCAACGTGAAGCCCGATCCGCAAGCCGATGGCGATCAGCGGATTCGTGGTACGAACAATCAGCTTTATCGCGCCACCGGCGAACTCGAGACGAGCGAATCGATCAAGTTCAACATCACCGCGACCGTCGCCGACATCCTGCCCAACGGCAACGTGGTGCTCGAAGCCCACTGGAAGATCAACAACAACAACGAGCAATGGATCCGCTCGCTCAGCGGTGTCGTCGCTCGCGAAAACATCGGCCCGGGCAACCTGGTCCTCGGCGAAGATGTCGCCGATCTGCACATCGGCAAACAAGAAACGGGCCACGTCCGCGATGCCTACAAACGCGGTTGGGTCACACGTCTGCTCGATACCTTCAGCCCGTTCTAAACGACTACTCAATCAATCGATTCTGGTCCGCACAGCAGCCCTACCCCATGAAACACCTCATCACCATCATCGCCGTTCTCGCCAGCCTCTGCCTGCCGCAACTGGCCAGCGCCGAGATCAAGCTCAGCGACGTCTGCCGCATCAAGGGGCAGGAAGAAAACACGCTGCACGGCATGGGCCTGGTCGTGGGGTTGAAGGGAAGCGGCGACGGCGATTCGAAGGCCACCATGCGAGCACTCGCTCGTTACATGGAGCTGATGGGTCATCGCATCGGCAGCGATCCCAAAGGGCAGATGATGCTCGACGAACTGAAGGGTGCGAAGAACGTCGCCCTCGTGTTTCTCACGGTCACCGTTCCCTCCGGCGGTGCCCAGCAGGGCGATTTGCTCGATTGCAAAGTGAGTGCGATGAGCGCCAAGAGCCTCGAAGGTGGCTACCTGATGCTCACCGAATTGCACGGCCCGGTCCCCGGCGATCGCACTGTCTACGGTCTGGCCAAGGGACAAATTTCGATCGACGACATCATCAAGCCGCAGACGGGAACCATCTCGAGCGGCTGCCAACTCGAACAGAAATTTCAAAACGAGTTCGTCAAGGACGGCAAGTTGATGCTGGTGATGAGCAAGGATCATGCGACGTTCGCCATGACTTCGCTGGTCGAACAAAACGTCAACCGCGAACCTGACTTTCGCATCGGCAGCTCCTTTCCAGCACAGTGGGATCCGAAGCTTGGAATTCACGTGACTTGAAGTCGCGGC
>JADMIO012757339.1_pt1 | contig 92127 bp, 78 predicted proteins | sample 8958161 | NCBI WGS metagenome assembly JADMIO01 (sample SAMN16585339, study PRJNA669376) | soil metagenome | isolation source: Crop rotation soil | place: USA: Cullars Rotation, Alabama | collected 2011
GGCCGCGACTTCAAGTCACGTGAATTCCAAGCTTCGGATCCCACTGTGCTGGAAAGGAGCCGATGGGAACCGAATCAGGGTTGGTGATATCGGGAACGATCCCCAGCGCGCGGGCATTTGGCCTCGCCAGGCGGGCGCTGTTGACATTACTAACTGCGCCGTTCTGCTCGATGGGCACCTGGCTCGCAGGCAGAGCGTTGTAAAGCTGTGTCTCGACGGCGCTCGACGCGCGGTTTATCAATCGTTGGCGCAGATCGGAATAAGGCCCGACGGATGAGACAGTGGCGGTCTGGCCCAGGATGTCCGGATCGTCATACGGCTGCGTGAAAAAGGTTGGTCCAAAGTCGACGTCGAGCACGACCGTGATCGGCGTGGCGATGACGGCTTCCCAACGGTTGGCAGCGGTGATGAAGGCATTCTTCGCTTGCTGGTTTTGGTCGAGCTGCGTCGTGCCGTGCAGGACGATGCGGAGTCCGGCAGATGGCAGGAGCGCCAGGCCTGAAGTCGAATTGTCAACCGATCTTTCCGCGGACAGGCCCGCTTTGCCTCTCTGTGCTCCGCTATAAATGAGGCGAGTTTCCCCACCGCGCGACCGTTTATTGATCCGCTCGCGCTCGGTCCTGGTGGCTTCGCGACAGGCAAAATGCCCCTGCTGATCGCGGTAAACGATAAAGATCTCGTCGCTGGACGAGGTCCATGCTTCAGTTTGCAGCGGCAGCGGAGCGGAGCGTCCGGCCTGGGAGCTGGTTGGACCGAAAATGGCCCAGCAAAGGGCGATAATCAGGCAGAAATAGCCGAATTTGGCGATTTGGCGCGCAGTGCGCACACGGGGGTTCAATGACAACATCTAAAGCGGTACCACCTGGGAGAATCTGAGCTGAAGTTATAACGACAGGACCTAAAAAGCGTCTATTCCCAAATGTGAAGACCTAACCTTAGACCACTGCGCCGTGGGAGTGTCTCATAAGCTGGTCCGGTTGGCAAAAGCAGTTCATCCACAGATTACACAGATTGTTTACGGCATCTGTGTAACCTGTGGATGAAGAAACTGACGGGTGAGGGAGTTAATCGGCAGCTTCAATGACTGACGAAGGCTCCCGCTTGGGCAATGATGGAATAAGCATCGGCACTGACTGGCGATACTTTTCGTAAGTCTCGCCGTGTTCGCGAACGAGGTCGCGTTCTTCGAATTGGATCGCGAGCAGGATGTAAGCCGTCGTCGCGAGCGAAAACAGCAAGTGCGCGGCCGTCATCACCGGCGTCGCCCAAAACGCGAACAGCCAACCGACGTAGAGTGGATGTCGCACGAGTTTGTATGGTCCCGGCGTCGTAAACCGCAGATCGTTTTGCGGTTGGCCCAGCAAGTGGCGCCACACCTGGCGCAATCCAAATAAGTCGAAATGGTTGATCAGGAATGTAGAAAAGAGCACGAGTCCAAAGCCAAAGGCAAACAAACCGCGCAACACAAATTGTCCAGACCTGTCTTCAACTGACCAGATCACGCCGCCGAGTGGCCGCCACAACACAAACAACAAAATCAACGCGAGACTCGAAAACAGAACGTAAGTCGAGCGCTCGATCGGCTTCGGCACGATGCGCGTCCACCACGTTTTGAACCACTTGCGCGCCATCACGCTGTGCTGCACCGCAAAAAGCGTGAGCAGCGCGGCGTCGATCGCGAAACTGATGGCGAGCGGCCCGGTCGCCGCGCCGTCGAGTGTGCGCGGCACTCCGAAGTTGCCGATAAAGCCGATGGCGTACAGAAACGTCGCGAAGAAAATCAGGTAGCTAAAAGTCCCGTAAGCAAAAAATAAAATGCGCTTCAGCATAATAGCCTCTCTTTCGTGCCGCAGAGGATCGCGCGATTCGCGTCCGGAGGCTATGGGAGTTTAGTCCCGGTTTGGCTATACTTCCGGGCCTTCGCATAGGACTTTTGTCTCAACATGACCAGGAAGCCGGCACAGCGAATTCGATACCTGCGCACACCGGACGGCGTGCAACTCGCCTGGGCGGAAGCCGGCGCGGGCCCGACGCTGATCAAAGCCGCAAACTGGATGACTCACCTCGAATTCGAATGGGAAAGCCCGGTTTGGCGTCACTGGATCCGTTTCTTCAGCGAGCACTTTCGCTACATCCGCCACGACGAGCGTGGCTGTGGCATGACTGACTGGAACGTCGGCGACCTGTCGTTTGCGCGCTGGGTCGAGGATCTCGAAGCGGTAGTCGCGGCCGTTAATCCGCCGGAGCCGTTCGCGCTGCTCGGCATTTCGCAGGGAGCGGCGACGTGTATCGCGTATGCCGTGCAGCATCCGGAACGCGTGTCGCGGCTCGTGCTTTACGGCGGCTACGCGCGTGGCACGTATCGCCGCGGCGATTCTGACAAAGAGCGCTTGTATCGCGCGCTGATCGAATTGACCCTGCTCGGCTGGGGCAAGGACAATCCCGCGTTCCGGCAGGTTTTTACTTCGCGGTTCATTCCCGGCGCGACTGACGAGCAGGTTGGTTGGTTCAACGATCTCTGTCGTAAAACAACTTCGCCTGAGATCGCTGCGCGCCTACTCGAGACGCGCGCCACGATCGACGTTCTGGATCTGCTCGAACGCGTCCAGGCCCCGACCTTGATTCTGCACTCGCGTGACGACGACGTGATCCCGATCGCGGAAGGACACATTCTCGCCGCCGGAATTCCGGGCGCGCAGTTCGTCGAGCTCGATTCGAAAAACCACATCATCCTCGACAGCGAGCCGGCGTGGGAACGCTTCTGCGCCGAAGTGCTCGACTTCATGAACGTTGCAGAATCTGGTGGCGAGGATCCGGCGTTCGAATCACTAACGGCGCGCGAGCGTGAAGTGCTGGCGTTGATTACGGAAGGGTTAGGCAACGCGCAGATCGCGAAGCGACTTTCGATCAGCGAAAAAACCGTCCGCAATCACGTGTCGAACATCTTCGACAAACTCGGCGTTTGGACGCGCGCGCAGGCAATGGTCTTCGCGCACGATCACGGCTTTCGTAGCGCTAACGGTTGATTTCACGCAAAGGCGCGCCCGATTTCCTTTGCGTCAAATTAGCATTGGGCGCGCCTTTGCGTCTTTGCGATCTTTGCGCCTTTGCGTCAAAAACTTCTCTCTGATCGGAGACTCTTATGAAACGCATCATTTTTCTTCTATTACTCGCATTACCGATCCACGCTCAAACACACGTTGAACCGCTGCCAAAACTCCTGTCCGTACGCGAACAACAAGCGGTGCGCGAAAGCTGGCTGAAGAAACGTCTCGACACGATGCTGCTGCCGATGATGCGCGCGCAGAAGATCGAGATGTGGATCGTGACGAATGAAGAGTTTCATGCCGATCCGGTCACTGAATACATCGCGCCGCCGCTTCCCTACAACGGCCGTCGCGACTTCTTCATCTTCGCCGATCGCGGCGGCGATAAACTCGATCGCATCGCTCTCGTCCGCTATCCCGAAGAACACTTGAAATCATTTTTCGAAGTCATAAACCCGCCCGGCAGAGAAACCGCTTCAACACTGAAACGCCTCGTCGAGGAACGAAACCCGAAAACGATCGCGCTCAACATGGGCGGAACGCGCGGCGCCACGAACGGCCTCACGCACGATGCTTACAAATTTCTGTCGGAAACACTCGGCAAAGATCTGGCGTCGCGTTTCGTCTCGGCGGCTCCGCTCATCGTCGAATACATGGACACGCGTTTGCCCGAAGAGCTCGAGCACTATCGAACCGCCGTGGCAATTACAGACATCCTCACGCGGCGCGCGTTTTCAAACGAAGTGATCACGCCGGGTAAGACGACGGTCGGCGACGTGCGCTGGTGGTTTCTGCAACAGGTGAACAACCTCGGCCTCGGCGTGTGGTTTCAGCCTGACTTGCGAGTGCAAAGACAAAATACTGAGACGGGTAAGACGCTGCAATTTCTCGAAGTGGCCGAGGAAGCGATGGTCATCAAACGCGGCGACGTGATTCACATTGATTGTGGTGTGAACTACCTCGGCCTGAGCACTGATTGGCAGAAGATGGGCTACGTGTTGCGCGAAGGCGAGAAGGACGTTCCCGAAGGTCTGAAGAAAGCGCTCACGAATACGAATCGACTTCAGGACGCGCTCTTCACGCACATCAAAACCGGCGCGAAGGGTTTCGAAGTCTATGATGCGACGATGGCGAACATGAAGGAAGCCGGCATCGAAGCGATGATCTATTCGCACTCCGTCGGCAATCAGGGCCACGCGCTCGGCGCGAGTGTCGACTTCCGTCGTCCGACCGCGGACGCGCCGCTCGAACCAACCTTCCGCGAAGGCTCTTACACTTCGATCGAATTGAACACCTCGACCGCAGTGCCCGAATGGGGCGGACAAAAAGTAACGATCATGATGGAAGACGACGCTTACCTGACGAAGGACGGAATGAAATGGTTTCGCCCCCGCCAAACCGCCTTCTACATAATCCATTAGCCACTTTGTGGCACTAATTGAAACCGGAGATTTCAACGGGCGTGTAACCCGCCATGAGTCGGAACTACTTTCGAGCTTTTGGCGCGCTTACATTGTTGTTCAACCCCACGATATTTGCAGACACATTTTTTCGAGCACAAACCTCGACACAAATTCTTCGCGGGCTCTTTCTGATGGCAGCGGTTGAAGTGGTCGGCTTCGGTCTGGCGTTTCTGCGAAAGTGGGCCGCGCTTTACTTTTCAATACCGTTATCTTGTTTTGGCATCTGGCTGGCGCTCATCTCGATCTCGAAAGTGGCCTTTCCTCTAAACGTGTTCGCCATCCTTCTCGGCATCTTCCTGACCCGCCCGCTGGCGCTTACCATTCGCCACTGGAAACATCTAACCTGGGGCCGCACGTTCTTCTGATTTCATTATGCAGCCTCAAACAATTCCGCCAGACCATAATGAATCGCGGCCCGAATGTCTTCAGGCCGAAGTACGCGATCGGCTGGAATCCGAGCAGCATCTCGCGTGACGTCGGTCACATCCTTAAATAGCTCCTTACCAATCGTCATCACGGTTTTCGCTGTTCGCGCCGGCATCTGCGGGCGTACTTCATCTCGCCACAATCTGCCCAACGTGTCGAGTGACGCACCAAATAATTGAAGCGTATCGTGAATGTAAAGCAGGTCCTGCGCTTTCTTGTTAGCGGGTCTCTTACTATGAATCAGCAGCTTCTGGATCACGAAGCTAATGGGATTCGGCACCTGTACATTTATACGCTTCATGGGAATGTCCGTATCAGGTCCGAGCGCGATACTCCATGGCGCAATCAATAACACATCCAGGTAGCGTAGCTTTTGTGCAGTGATTCCCGCCTTCGCCAATGTCAAATCGCGCTGTCCATCACGCCTCAACCCATCGCCTTGCAAGAACGTTAAAAACTCCGCATAAAAGCCGGCTTCACGTAATACGTAATGCACAACTGGCGGCGTGACATCACCGGACAACTCCTCTTCGAAACCGGCGTTCTTTAAAGCTTGTTTCACATCACCACTGAGTGGCGCGCGCGGAGAGAAAGCTAAATCTACGTCAAGCGTCCTGAGCGGCTGGTAATCTTGGACCATTGCCAATGGATGCATTCGATGTAGTCGATGAGCCCAGCCACCAACTATAACAATGTGAGGTAGCCATGATCGTATCGCCTCGACAAGTCGTGAGAAGTTCGCTGAATCCTCCACTACTGCTTACCTCGGAATATTTTGTCCAGCACCTTTCGACGAATCAGGTCAGCCTGTTCGCGACCTCTTGACGGATGTGACGATACGTCAACCCATACTTGCAGCACATCGCACGTCGCCAAACCATGAGGGTGAACCAACCCACGGAATACGGACTGAGGGGCTGGAGCCTGACGGATAATTAGATCTGCGCGCTCGCCCGGATCACATTGTCTAAGATTTTTCCACGCTGTGAGATTTGATGATTGAATTCGCCTGACATACACATAAGGTGGCACGCCCTCTACGAACCCGAAATTCAGTTCTTTCGCCGCCGTGAATAACGCGAGGCACGCGCTTTCACTGTCAACTATTTTGCTGAGCTGCGCTCGCGTGTTCCCTTTTAACAGAAAACGCATAGGCACCTCTTTCACCGTCCGCGCGGCAGCCGCTTGCCAGCGACGAAAGAGATCCTCGCGTCTCACTAAGTTCAGATATGTTCCCGACTGCGATATGTATCCTTGATCGTTGAGTTGTTGTATAAAACGAAAGGCACTCATTACAGACACATTAGCGGCTCGTGAGAGCTCCGATGCATTTCGGTACTGGTCACGTGGACCCGAAAGCAATGGTTCCGTAACTTCGGGAGCGAGTAGAACCTTCAGCATCCACTGGTTTAGATCTGAGAATAAATGTCCCGAAATGCGTGCTGACGTTGAGCTGATTGGCGTCTTTGGCGGGGCTTCGGCATTAAGTTCTTCAAGATGTGGACCGCGAAACATTCGCAAACCATCAAAGTCAATGACCCCCGCCGCCGTGTTCGGAGCATACTGCTCAGCAAATTCCAGTACCCGCTTTGCGGCGCCCGGGCTAACATGCGGAGCCGCGACGACCGCGAGCGGTATCGCATTCTTCCCCGCATCGCGTTGAGCCTGTAAAACGGCTTGTGAAAAGAAAGGAACAAGCCGATCGGCACGGCCCTCAACCGCGGCCTTGAGTTCGACTGCGTAAACCACACCGCCACGCTTCCGCACCAACATATCCAACTCGGATTGTTGACGACGGGCTTGCCGATCAACGCGCCAACCAGCCTCCTTAAAAATATCAGCCAGCAGGGATTCAGCCTGTCGCTCGCGTTCTAGAGCCGCCGCACTTTTTAATTGCTCTTTTTTTACCATGTCCCCTTAATACGCGCCCTGGCAAGTAACGCGGCCACGTTAATTATCGCGGCCATGTTAACACGCCGACGTAAATTCCGGCAACTCAGTTTCTGAGCGAGTTACGGAGCGATCCGGAAGGTGGCGGAGTTGCTTACGTGATTGTGGAATACTAGTTTGACGACGCAGGTTCCCGGGGCGATCCCGAGGGGTAGTCGGAAGTTTACCTGCGCTGCGTTGAGACCGGAGATCGATACAGGCATCACCTGTTCTGCCACTATGGTGAAGGTCTGATTATTGCCATCCAACAGGATCACGGTGACGCTCGAGGCGGGTTCGAAGAGCAGCGTGAGGTGTTCGGCAAATACGGTGATGCCGGTGTTCAGATGAAACGGATTAACCATGTTCGCCGGATTGAACACACGGAACGGATCTCTCGCAAACAATCCCGAGTCGATAGCGGCTACCTGATCGACGGCTGGTCCATTCTCTTCGAGGAGCAATCTGATCTCGTCGTCGTTAAGAATCGTTCCCTTACCTTGACTGTCCACAATGGAGGCGTTGGTGGCGGCGGTTAAGTTGACGAAAAACTGCTCGTCATCTTCTACATCAGTGTCGCCGATAACCTGGACCACGATCTGCCCGCTTGTTTGACCTGCCGGAATCGTGATGGCGCCCGACGCGGCCACAAAATCCACGGGCGGCAATGCTATCCCACCTTGCGTCGCGAATGTGACGACAACGTCCTGGATCGCGGCCGATTGCAGCGTCACCGGAAAACTAAAGCTCGTCGTGCCGGAGTCTCCTTCCTGAGTAGACACATCACCAATCGACAATCCGATTGTGCCGGCAGTGGCGCACGGAGAAAACTCCGAAGTGTTTCCTGACTGATCGGTCGCCGTTGCGGTCAGCAACTCGGTCGAGGCCGTCGCCACAGCAAACGTAACGTCGAAGTTTGCATTGCCCTGCACGTCGGTGGTTACGAGCGTCGTTCCGATGAAGTGTTCACCTTCACCACTGCCCGATGGATCGCAGGCGCTGTTGCGATAGAAGTCGAGGTTGAATGAGCTACTGGCAGAACTGTTCAAACTTCCCTTCACGTTTGTCGAGCTTCCGCCGGCGGTGACTGACGCGATGATCGGAAAGTTTTGGAGATTGTTGGCGCCGGTGTCTGCATCGCCGGGATCATTGGCGGTAGGACCAATTGGGCCAAGATCGATGCCGAGACCGGGAACGAGTGGCGAGCCCGAGGTGCCGTTGGAATGAATCGAGTTGCCGCGATACGAATTCGCAATGCCGAGAGGCCCACCGTTGGAAATGCCCCTCAATCCATTGAAAGCGATCACATTGCGCTCGCCGGCTCCAACTCCTCCGACGGTGGTGTTGCGCCCGCTGAAGATGCCGTCGTCGAGATTAGGCAACGGTCCTGTGCCGGTTGCGTCAGTGCCGATCAGATTCCCCTGAATGATGTTGTTCGAGCTGCCGACGGTGATTCCATTGCCGTGTCCGAGGCCGCTCGCGACTGTGCCGTTTCCGGAAATCAGATTGCCGGCGCCGGGGGCGCTTCCGCCAATGACATTATTGTTGCCTAAATCGATCCGAACGCCGTCGCCGCCGTTCGGAATCGCTTTCATGCCGTCGGCGCTTGTGCCGATGCGATTTCCCTGCACGGTCGTGGCGGTCGTGGTGAAGCTGCCGATGAAGACGCCGTTGGAAGCATTACCGGAAATGACATTGCCGGCGCCGGGCGTCGTGCCGCCAACCAGCGTATTCGAAATGAAAGAGTCACCCGCGGAAGTACTCACGTCAACGCCTTCTCGTCCATTTCCGAGAGCCTTATCACCTTGCGCCGTGATCCCGATGTAGTTTCCCTGAATCACATTTCCGGAAATCGTGTTGTTGGCGCCCATACAACAAAACAATCTCACCTGAACGCCGGATTCGAAGTTGCCCGAGATAACGTTTCGCGCACCCGGCGTCGTGCCGCCGATGACGTTGTTTGAACTGAATACCGCGACGCCTGAGCCGGTGTTAGGAATCGCGATCGTGCCGGTTACGTCTGTGCCGATGTAACAACCCTCGACGTGTGAACCGGCAGCGGCTGTGCCGATAATGATCGCGCCCGTCGAAAAGCCGTTGATAACCAGACTGCGGATCGTGCTGCCGGGCGCATTCACAAACAGCGCTCGCACGGCCGACTTGCCACCATTCAGCTCGACGATCGGAGCGCCAGAAAAGCCAGGCTGCGTCGACCCGTCAATTACGATCGGATCCGTGATGTCCGGAAGTCCGAGCTGTGGTTGGATCTTGAGCGATGGTCCAGCGATATTGAAGTTGATCGAGTCGAGGCCGGGATTAGCATTGGCATCCAGGATCGCCTGCCGCAGTGACCCTGCTCCACTGTCGTTAACATTCGTGACCACGAACGTCACAGCGGGCGCGGCGTGCGTCTGGTAGTTTCCGTACGCGAGGTAGAGCCCAGCACAAATGCCAAGCACGAGTGAAAACAAAGTCGCTTTAAGCGCAATCCGACGGCGCGGCGACTGGCGGGGGGAAGTATTTTTGATACTTAACTCCTGGGCTACGAGGATTGAACGGTTACGCCGGGGAGCGAACGGCCCGCCGATTATAGCAAAGTTGAAAAGAACCGGACGCTAGGACTTCGGGTGGACCAGGAGGATTCGCAGGCTGATGTAGCCGAGTGTCAGGATGCCGCCGAAGATCAGGGTCACTGCCAGCGGTTTCAGGTGGGTCCAGGGGCGCAGCAGGCCGTCGGTTATGCCGAATAATCGGGCCGGATCGACAAGCACGTCCCAACTGTTCCAGCGCAGGAACCGGCCGAGATAGATCGCGAAACCGCTCAGTACTAATGATACGAGGGCGAAGATCCAACTCCAGGTTTGGCCAAGGCGACGGGCCACTATTGTTTGCACGTCGATAAGTGAAAGGTAGCCGACCAGCAGACCGGTCCCGGCACATGAAAGCAGGAGGGCGAGGTCGTACCAGGCGGGAGCGTGTGAGGCGCGGGTCAGGTGGAGGATGTCGGTCAGAATGTAAGGGGCGTTGGGCAGGAAGAGTAACCACAGACTCAAAACCGCGAACTGGAGGGGCCACGGCACTTCCCAATGCCGTGCGATGCGCAGGGCCGTACTCAGCAATAGCGGCATGCAGGCGAGAAAAAGATTGGTGATGAGGAATCGATAGTAGCCCGAGCCGGTTCGATCGATATGCACGACGACCAGGCAGAAGCACCAAAACAGCAGCATCGACACGACGACGAACCTTTTGACGTCGGCGGATTTCACGATGGGCGGCAATCTCATGCCGACATAAATACCATAGGTACTTTGCAATGCCAAGTACTTTTTCTCGGTGCCGGAATTAGTTGAAAATCAGGTGGATGCCGGAATCTGCGGTCTGGACCATCGTCGGCTCGACGCCGAAGACCGCTCCGATCCGCTCGGTCGTGAGGACCTCGGCGGGCGTGCCATGCGCGACGATGCGGCCACCATTCAGCACCAGGATCTGATCTGCGAACCGGGCCGCAAGATTGAGATCGTGGACCACCCCCACGGTAACCACGTCCGCAGCATCGGTGAAACTTCGGATCCGCTTCATGAAATCGATCTGGTGACGGATGTCGAGAAACGTCAGCGGCTCGTCGAGAAAAAGATACCGGCACGACTCAACCGCGCTGTGGCTCCATAGTTGGACCAGCACGCGCGCGAAGTTTACGCGCTGGCGCTCACCGCCGCTGAGACTCTGATAGTAACGATCTTTGAACTCGGCGACGTCGAAGTGGTCCATGACTTCGTCGACAATCTGCTCGTCTGTTGGTCCAGGCCGTCCGGAAAAGTGAGGATAACGGCCCATCATCACCACTTCACGAACCGTCAAGGGAAACGCGATCTCGATTGCCTGTGAAAGCACCGCGCGCCTTTTCGCAAGCTCCGCTTCGCTGGCGTGGCTAACGTCAACACCTTCGTACTCGACCGTCCCTGTTTGCGGGCGCAGCAGACGCGCCAGCACTTTGACGAGCGTCGACTTGCCCGCGCCGTTCGGACCGACGAGCAGATGAAGCCCACCCGGCGCGAACGACGCAGAGATATCCGAGATGAGCTCCTTGCTACCGACGCGGAAAGTGATGTTACGTCCAGCCAGCATCAGAACACGTACTGCCGCCGTCGCAATAAGAAAATGAAAACGGGAACTCCAACTGCAGACGTCACGATACCGATCGGAAGCTCCGCCGGACGTACTGAAAGACGTGCGATTAGGTCCGCGAGTGTCAGCAGTGTCGCGCCTGTCAGTGCGCTGCCCACGATCAGAAATCGATTATCGGCGCCGCCGAGCATTCGCAGAATGTGCGGGACGACGAGCCCGACGAAACTGATCACGCCCGTAAACGCCGTCGCCACCGCGACGATGACGACGTTGACCGAAAGAATGATCCACTTCAGACGATTGACGTTGACGCCGAGATACGTCGCTTCTTCTTCGCCGATCATCAACGCGTTGAGTTGTTTTGCATAACGTAAGGCGACGATCGATCCGAGTATGGTGGTCAATGCGACGATCTCGACGGCCTTCCAGTTTGCTCCGGACAACGTGCCGAGGCTCCAAAACGTGATCGAGCGTGCTTGCGGATCGCGCGCAATGTATGACAGAAATCCGATCGCGCTCATGAAAAGCGCATTCACTGCCAGACCCGTCAGCAACAGCATGACGATCGACGCGCGCCCATCTTCTCGCGATCGCGCCAGCAGAAACACGAGATACGTGGAGATTATGCCGCCGGCACACGCTGCAAGCGGCAAACTCCAGAGACTCGCGCCGATGTGAAACACACCGCCGAGAACGAAGAACAAAGCAGAACCAAAGGCCGCGCCGCTTGAAGTCCCGACCAGTCCGGGCTCGACAATCGGATTCCGAAACAGCGCCTGCATCAGCGTTCCGCCGACGCCGAGACTCGCGCCCACTAACAGGCAAAGAATCGCGCGCGGAAAACGCAGCTCGAGAAAGATGCGCTGGTCCAGAGTCGGCTCGGGACGCCCGGGAAAAAGAGACGCGAGCGCGCGGCTGATTTCAGCGATTGAGAAATCGATCGCGCCGTATCGTATCGAAGCAACCAAGACGAGAAGAGTGACGGCAACCAGCGCGATGAGGAGTAATTGTCGACGTTGCGCTGTCACTTTTTATGGATGATTTCGGCTACTTTCGCGATGTTCTCACCTGAGCGCGGGCCGAAGTAATTTAGCACATTCTCTTCAATGCGAAAGATACGATTGTCGCGCGCAGCATTCGACGTCGCCACACCCGGCAACGCTTTTATCTGATCGCTTGAGCCGCCGAGACGATCGTAGCCGTAGTCGGTCAGCAAGATGACATCGGGATTTGCTTTGGCGATGATCTCAGGCGACTCCATTCGCTGCATGCCGCGGCCGCCTGTGTTCTCGACGGCCATCTCTCCGCCGGCGAGCTCGATCATCTGGCTGACGCCGCCGCCGTCACCACCGCTACCTTTACCGACGACCATATACACGTTCGACGCGCGTCCAAAGTGAATAACCGCAACGCGCGGATGATCGGTGTATTGCTTGACCTTTTCCAGTGACGCGGCGCGTTGCGTATCGAGGGTGTTGCAAAGTTCTTCAGCCCGCGACTCTTTATGAAAGTAGGCGCCCATTTCGCGAATCAAGGCTTTCGTTCCGTCGAAGGAATCATTCTTCGCGGTGAACGTCTTCATCGGGATGTTGAGCTGCTGAATCTGTTGGACCACTTGCGGCGGGCCGATGTTGTTGTCGTGAATGATCGCGGTTGGATGTAATGAGAGAATGCCTTCGGCACTCAACGCGCGATGGTAGCCGACAGTCTGCACGTTCTTAACTTCGGGCGGATACGTGGTGGAAAGATCGATGCCGACCACTGTGTTCTGCGCGCCCAGGGCCCAGATGATTTCGTTATAGATCGGCGAGATGACAACGTAGCGTGCGTCTTTGGCATCAGTTGGTGCGTTGTGAAAGCGCGCACAGCTCGCGCTAAAGAGCACGACAAACGAGAATACAAGAATTATTAGTCGCTTCATCAACGCTCAGTAAAGCGTTTTTGGCTGACTAAAACAAGCACGGGATAGCAAAGCTCGCGCGGCGTGAGGTACCCAAAGCTCGCTTCGCGAGCTTTTGGAAAAGCTACTTCGAACGTCTCTTTACGACTTTTCCGGCGGCGGTTTTTCCTAACAAACCCGACTTACCAGTGTCGATAACGATCGGGCGGTAACGTAGAGTCGGCATGACAGTTGGCGCTTGCGACATCTTCATCACTTGAACTGCCGGTTGGGGTTGGGGCGCAGGCGTGGGGCTTCCAACTCCGGTCCTGGCCATGGTCCCTCTGACTGACTTTCGGAGTCCCGATGTGCGCGCGCTGTTCTGGACCAACTCTCCTCCAGATTCATCTGTCAGCAGTTCGATATTTACGTAAAACTTAAACGAGCCGGTCTGCTGCACGCCGAGCAGGAAGTGAACGTTAATCGAATCGCCCGGCGCGAGCGGCGTCTGCAGTGTCACCGAATCGGATGACAGCGACGAGTTGAAGCCGCCGCCGAGGCTCTGCACGGGCGGTTGTTCGAGCGTCGTCCCGAGCACCGTAACGTCGCAAGGCGCAACTCCGAGACACGTGTTCTCGTCGTTTATGCCGTTTACGACGACGTCAGTTGAAGTACGCGCGCGCAGATCTGCTACCCCCGCAGGTGCAGAGAAAGTCGAGATGTCGACGATGCGGAAACGCAGGCGCGTAACGGGGAAACCGGTGGCGTTGACGAGGCGCCGGCGTATGTCGAGCGTACCGAACGTCGAGTTGTTGGCCGGGTCTGAAGTGAAATCGCGGACGCGGTTCGGCGCAGACGCGCTGCTCGTCGTCCCATCCAGATTCAGGACCGGCATGTCCGCATTGTGTTGAATCGGACTCGATAAATTTTCCGGTCCCGGAGCGCCGATGTGCTGCCCTGCTCCGGCGCCATTGCCGGTGGGATTAGTAAAGTAGAAGTCGGCCGCGTTGTTGTTTGTGTTTTTCGGCAGCCCGCCGGTCGGGCATGGTCCAAGGATCGTGACTGATGCACCCTTGCCGCAAGTGTCGCGGACGAAGGCATAGTCAGCATCAAAAGTCGTGACCACCGGGTAGCCGGCGCCGTCCTTGTAGAGCGTGTTCGCTTCTGCGGTCGAACCGACGGCGTCGAGCCGCGTCGCCATGGAAAAGTTCTCCGTTGCAGACGTGCGGAAGAGCGCGATGCCGGCGTTGTCAGGGATATCGGCTTGATATGTAGCGTCGCCGGTTGCGGTTGACGTCTCGCCGTCGTTGTTCCCGGCCGGGTAATCAGAGAGGCTGTACTGTATAGAATTAACGCCCAGGAAGTGGCCGCGCGCGGGGATGACGGTGCCGTTCGGGATGACGAAGCGGATGACGCCATCCGAGGCGGCGAGAGCCCAGCCGGAAGAGCCGTCGGTGGTGGTGACTGCGAGCGGAGTATCCGAGTTGTTGTAAATCTCGATGAACTCATCGGTATCACCGGCCGGACCACGTAGACGAAACTCGCTGATGAGCGCGTCTCCCGCGAATGGGCCAGTGACGGCGGTCTCGGCGGTGGCGGAGTTATTCGACGTTTCGGGATCTGATGAATCGGTCGAGCCGGTCACGGTGTTACTGATGTTCGTGCCGCGCGGCGTGTTCTGATCAACTTGCACGATAAGCGTGGCGACGGCCGTGCTGTCGAAAGCAAGCGTGCCGACGTTTACTGTCAAGGTGGTCCCGTCGAATGAGACGGAGCCGGTGTTGGTCGAGGCGTCTACGAAAGTTGTGTGTGCGGGGATCACGTCGGCGAGAACGACGTTGACGGCGTCTTCCGGACCGGCGTTGTAGACGGTCAAGCTGTAGGTGATTTGGCCGCCGAGCGCAACCGCTTCGTCGCCAGATTTGGACACGACGATGTCGGCCGAGGGCGCGGCTTGCGCGCGCGTTGTTATTGCCGACGCGACGACTGTGCAAACTAGTGCGATAAGTGTAAGCAGACGCAGCGATAGCGAAGACGAAGAGTTCATCTTATGATCCTTTTAGATATTCGTGCTGACCTCGGGCGAGAGTGAACAGCGGTAAGACGTTACGAGTGTAACATTTCTTCGATCGCGCGGTTTAAGAAATGTTGACTACCAGGTTTATGACATCAGTTGATTCCTATTCGATGCGAACGATTATCGACATTCTTCCACTCGTACTCGCCACCGATCCTAGCGTCGCAACGTACGCCGCCAGGTCAGTGCACAAAGTCGTCCTTGAGGCCACGACGAGCGAACTCGTCTGGCTGGATCAGGTTCTACGCCGAACGTCGTCCTACTCAGGAGATTACCTTTACGAGTGGCAGAAGCTGTCACCGGATCAATTGAGAAAGATCGAGCGGTTTGAGGATGCGTCAGTCTCGCTTCTCGGGATAGCCAGCTTTCATTCCAGTGGTTACGTGAGAGAAGCGGCGGTCAAGCGGTTGGCTTTGATGACGAGCGGCGCCGAGCTGCCATTCCTGATCCTGCGCGTAAACGACTGGGTCGCCAATGTTCGCGACGTTGCCTGTGAAGCGATTCGAGCTCGTCTCAAGCCGGATTATGCTCGGAGTTTCATCCGCAATCTGACGTTAGTTTCGCGACTCGAACAGGCCGGGCGCTCCGATTGCAAACCACTCGTGCAGGCAATCTATCAGCTCTTGCAGAGTGGCGAGTCGCGCCGTGCGCTGCTTGAAGCGCTGGAGTCAGATGATCATTTCATCAGGCGCGCTTGTTTCAAACTGGCTTTGAGCTCTATCGAGCCGGAGATCGTGAGAAAGGCGCTCGATCAGGAAGACACGGTCGTTCGTTTGTGGGCGGCGCAGAGAGTCTCTTCAGCATTCACGGGCGCCGCGCTCGATCAGTTTCTAAAAATGATGAAGCACGATAGGTTTATGCCGGTGCGCCGTGAAGCATTGCGAATCCTCGTTCGCCAGAACTCGCCGGCGTTATTGGTTGGGCTGCACACCGCCTTGCTTGACACTCACGCCTCGATGCGCGAGGAAGCTCGATATCACCTGCGCAAGCTCGAGAGGATGGAGGTAGCCGCATTCTATCGACAGCAGTTTTTAGATGGTGTCGACCTGTATCCAGTCATCAGCGGACTCGGCGAAACTGGCACGACGACCGACGACCACCTCATCGTGCCTTATACATCGCACGATGCCGGCAAAATTCGTGCAGCCGCGCTCCGGGCGCTCGCGAAACTGAACCCACGCGCGCACGTTGGGCTTTTCATTGAGTCTCTCGATGATGAAGTTCCGCATGTTTCTCTCCAGGCGCTGAAGGCGCTGGCTGGTATGGCAAGGGCGATCGACGGTGAGCGAATTTGGGAGGTGTTTCGATCCGCAGCGCACGCGCATGTGAAGCGGAATGCGTTGTCGCTGCTTGAAAGATTGGGCAAGTGGGACAGCATCTATTACCTGCTCAGAGCGGTCCGGGATTCGGACGAAGCCATTGCTGACATGAGCAAGTTCAGCATCCGGCGCTGGCTGGCGCAGTTCAACAGGAGCTTCTCGTCGCCCACACCTGAGCAGTTGGCACGGCTTGGCATCGCGCTTGAAGAAGGTGGCAAGCTACTGGATAGCCGGACGGTCGAGCAACTGCGGTTTTCGATCAAGTAAACATGAACAAGGAGCTAACGGCAATGCGAATTGAGGTGTTTTCTGATTACCTTTGACCATTTTGCTGGCTGGCGGAGCCAAGCCTGAATGAACTGAGGCGAATACGACCGGACGTCGAGGTTGTTTGGAAAGCGTTCGAATTGCGACCCGATCCCGTGCCGGCACGCGATCCGGCCGGCGAGTACCTGACGCGCGTGTGGCGCGATTCGGTCTATCCGCTCGCGGAGCGCCTGGGCATGACGATGCGGCTGCCGCCCATTCAGCCGCGCTCGCGCCGCGCACACGAAGCAGCGAAGTGGGCCCAAACGCAGGATCAGTTCGACGGTTACAACGAGGCTCTGTTTCGCGCCATCTTTGAACGTGGCGAAGACATCTCCGACCTCGATGTGCTGGCGAAGCTCGCGCGCGATCTGCAGCTCGACGACTCAAGCCTGCGCGCAGCTCTTGAAACCAAACAATTCGAACCCAGCGTCATCGCCGACGAACGCGAAGCCGCTGACTTAGGTGTTCACGCCGTTCCTGCCTTTGTCTTCAACCGGCGTTTCGCACTAACCGGCGTCCAACCAACCGCGGCGCTCGAACAAATGCTGAACCGCGCAAACGGAGTCGAGGGATGACTTTATCTGTGTAATCTGTGGATAACTACCCATTCGGCTTGACCGGATACTTTTTGAAGATTTTGGCGACGCCTTTATTGATTGGCTTGGAAACTGTTTTGGCATCCGCCTTCAAATCGGCAGTGGGAGCTCGTTCCAGCACCTCCGTTATCGTGCCGCGAAAAATCACCCGGTCAGCTTTGCGATCCCAGAGATCGATCACCAGCGTGCCGGTCGTAACATCCCACATGTTCATGGTGGCGCTACCTACCATTCCGCTATAGGCGGGATTCACGACGTGGTAGAAGGGAACATTCTGGACCTGGAGATTAGGAACGGTCGCCGCCAGATAAGCAACTTTTAGATCCGGCTCGACACTCACCTTAGTAAGTCCTCGCGAGGTGAGCTCGCGTTCAATAGCTGCGACGATCAACGCGTTCACGTACGGATTGCGGGCGCCCTTTTCGTCGAATGCAAAGGTCTTGTAGCTTGAAAAATCGACGTTCTCATCGAAAGCGGCGGAAGTCTTTTGCGCCTGGACCACAGTGCAAAATATGAAGCTCCCTAAAAACACGGCTCCGGTTTTTGTCAGCAGAGATTTCATCTTTTCCTCACCTGGAATCGGACATTTAAGCCAGAACTATCCGAAATGGACAGATCTGATAACTGTCAATTCATACAGGTTTGGATTAGTGCCCCCGCAGGGATTCGAACCCCGAACCAACAGATTATGAGTCTGCTGCTCTAACCGTTGAGCTACAGGGGCACAACAACTAAGGTGGGTAAACTGTAGCGGCAAATACTACCACGCGAGTATCAGTAACCTGCAAATCGCACCGCCGCGAATGCCTCATGTTTTACCATTGACACCGCTCCCCGTTTCGCATAGAAGCATCCTGCTCTGAAACTTCCTCCACCTGCGGCGCCCAGCAGCCTACCAATAAGCAGGTGGGTGGGAAATGCATCGCCACTTGGCTCCATAAGAAATCGGGATAACAATCTGCCACGACTGTAACGACTAGCCCGGTACGTCGCGCCCATACCGCGCGGCAGCCTGTTTCCCACACATCCCATAAAGGAGATACAGGAATGTCTGCAAGACGTGAATTGAAAGAATGGACGGTTATGTTCTACCTGGCGACCGATAACCCGCTTGCACCCGGCGTCATTTCACACCTCAAAGCGATGAAGAATGCCGGCTATCATCCGCAGGTAAACGTGCTCGCCCAGTTCGATCCGCATGGCGAAAATATGCCGGTGCACATCTTCGATGTAAACCGCATGGAAAAACTCAAACACCCCAACCGCGTGAATATCGGCTTCGGTTCAAACGATTCCTACGTCCGCAATCTCGTGATGGACAAGCTCTGGGACGTCAACGGAAAAGACACGATCAAAACAACCCTGAAAGACCGCGTGCGCTACACCGCCCCAATCCCCTCGACAAGGATGACGAAGGATAACGATCCCGAACAGTCGCTAAAACTCTTCGTCGACTTCTGCCGTAGACGATATCCGGCGAAACACTACATGCTCTTCGTCCTCGGCCACGGTCTGGTCGTAGCCGGCGACGTATTTCTGTTTGACGAACACGCTGCGGCAAAAAAGAACGGCGGCTCCGGACCGCACTCACTAAGTTTGAAAGGTTTGGCAAACGTCTTGGACGGCTTCAACAAGGACATAAAAGGCGAGGGCGAGCTGGAGCTCATCGGCTTTCATGCCTGCTCGATGAGCGGCGCCGAAGTCGCTTTCGAACTCAAAGACAAAGCCAACTACATGCTCGCCGCGCAAGGTCCGGCCTACGTCGGCATTTGGCCCTATCGTCAAATCCTGATTCGCCTGTTCAACGATCTCGGCCGGTCAGTCTTCTCCAAAGATGATCTCGAAACCAACGGCCTGATCGACAGGTTGAAGAAGCAACGAGGGCGGACCTACGATTACATCCGCGAACAACTCCAGTCTAACGGCGCCAGCGAGCTCTTACGCAATCATGAGGACGGCGCCCCGGCCCCATCGCTCATAAACGCAGTGGCTAACAAGCTCGACCACGTACTGAGCAATCCCAGGCTCATCAACGAATTTCAGCCGGTACGAATGCCCGACGGAATCGTCAAGCTGATCCATCAGAAGAAGAACCGGATGAACCAGGAGTATTTGAAGTGGTTGAACCGGCAACTCTTAATGGGCGGGCTCACGCGAACTGAGCAAACTGCCTATACAAAAGCGAATATCAAGACCCTGTTGATCTCGATCTTCAACTACTGCTACTTCAACGGGCTCGACTTTCAACTCGCAGGTTACAGCTCCGATCTGACGCTTTGTAACCTCCGTGAGATCGATCAGGTGAAAACACCGATGCAGAAGCTGGTCAAAGCCGTGACTAACGGTCTGAAAGACGCTGCCAAGACCAAGGATCCCCTGATAAACGAGCTGCTGGTTTTGGCTCACTGGGAGTCGCAAAGCTTTTACGATGAGAAGTACACTGACCTGTACGACTTCTGCTTCTGCCTGGCAAGGAAATGCAAGACAGCCAAACCGTCAGCCGGCCTGGCGCAATGCATTAAAGACATCTACGGGGCGTGTATTGACGTGATGAAAGCGCTCAAACGTGGTTGGCACGGCGATGACGACGGCGTGATCGTCCGTTGCGAGCCGTGTGGTCCAGCTTATCAGTATGCCCACGGTCTTTCCGTTTACTTCCCCTGGGCTGAACCGATCAATAATCAAACGTGGAAGCACGAGTATCGCAAGTTCAAATTCAACGAAGCGACCAACTGGCACCGTTTTCTCAAGCACTATTTCGACAAAACGTTGCGCGAGCCGCAGGAGGATGAAGGCGATACACTCGATCACCGCTCATTGCCACACACTCTCGATCGAACTATGCTCGACCTGCTCGAGGACATCAGCACCGCCTCGCTCTTTAACGACGACGGGCAACTGAAGGTCGGATCAAAAGATCCGCTCGGTCCGGGCAGCAAGAGTGGCAGTGTCGATCCAACCGGCGATGACTGCGATTGTGGCTCAATCAAAAACCACCCGGTAATCTCACACTCACGTCACCGGAACCGGAAACGATATAAGGGTTACCGGCCGATGGCTAAAGTGTATGACAGTTTCCAGAGGTATTTCCCTCTGCGAAGAACTTAAAATCATGAGGCGATTCAGTATGCCGCGCCGCCTGTCTTCCCTGTTTGTCGTTTTGTGTCTGGCGCTGATTGTGCGCGCGCAAACGAACAACCCGGTAGAAACGGCGCGGCAACTTGCCTCAACCGCGAACGACAGCGCCAACACGTTGGAAGAGCGACAAGATGCTCTTCGAAAACTACAGGATGCCGCGCAACTCTTTCTCGGCGCGGATGAAAAAATCGAGGCGGCGCGCGTACTCAACCGCGCCGGCCGTCTCCAGTTGATTCTCAACTCGCCTTCCGATTCGATCAACGCGCACAACCAGGCGTTATCGCTGCTGAAAGACGCGCCATCAGTTGAAGTGGAAATCGATAACCTCAACGGCCTCGCCGCCGCTTATATGTTGACCGCCGATACGAGCGCCGTGGAGCCGAATCTCAAGCGCTCGATCTGGCTCAGCGAGCAATCAGCTTACACACGCGGCAAAGCAGAGGCGCTGCTCACGCTCAGCACGCTTCAGAACCGCGACAATCACGTGGTCGCGCTGAAAACAGCACAGGAATCACTCGTGCTCTGGACCACCGTCGGCGACCAATCCGCCATCGCACATACCCACGAACAAGTCGGGGATTACTACCAGGCTCAAAACATGCTCGCCGAAGCGGTGCAAAGTTACGAACAAGCGCTGAAAATCTGGCGCGACTTGAACAACTCATCCGGACAAGCGGCCGTGCTGATCAGCCTCGGTTACATTGATTTGCGCAGCGCGGAGTGGCAAAGCGGGCTCTCGCAATTCAGCCAGGCCCAGGCGTTGATCGACGAGAAAGCCGATCCGCAAAAGATGGGCCAAATTTCCTGCGGCATGGCGGAGATTTATAACGCCCACGGGATGCCCGAACGCGGACTCGCCTACTACGAGCGGGCGCTGGATTTATACCGTCAGGCTCAAAACTCTTACTCGCAGTGGTATGCGACGTGGGGACTTGGTTGGACCAACTATCTGCAACAGAAATATCCCGAGGCGCTCGATAAGTTTCAGCAGTCACTGGCTTTTCTTAAAGACGAGAAATTGCCGAAAGCAATGACCCGGGAATACATGGGTCGCGTGTACCTCGAAACCGGAGAATACCCGGCCGCGCTCGAATCGCTGCAAGCGGCTCTCGACGTTTACTCGTCAGCCGGCAACCCGATGGAAACAGCACGCGCGCAAGCCCTCGTGGGAAGCGTTTTAGAACACCAGGGACAACTCGCGCGCGCGCGTCGGAATTATTTGAAGGCTTTGGAAATTGCCGAGCGCGTCTCTGATCCGGTTACTAACGCCACGATCTCGCACGCGCTCGGACGCATCGAGTTGAAGAGCGGCAATCAGCAAAAGGCTGAGGATTACCTGTTGCGCTCGATCGCGCTTACGGAAAAACTCAATCGCGTTACGACCAGCCGCGATCTCAGCACGGCGTTCTACGGGTCGGTTCACGATCGCTATCAAACCTATATCGACCTGCTGATGAACAGGGCGCGCACAACGCCGGGCGGCAGCTACGATGTGCGCGCATTTGAGACGAGTGAATCGGCGCGGGCGCGTTCGCTGGCGGAGTTCTTTCGCGTTACGCAGGCGAGTCTGGTGCCCGGTATCGATTCTGATCTGGCGCAGCGAGAAAAAACCCTGCGCAACTCGCTCATGCAGAAAACTGACTATCGCTCGACGCTGCTGAGTGGCAAGGAGACGGCCGGCAGCCGCGCAGAGCTCACGCTCGTAAACGCCGACGTGTCGCGTCTGGAGACGGAATACAACGAGCTCATCGCCACCATAAAGAAACGCTTTCCCGCTTATCAGCAAATCACCGATCCCGCGGCCTGGAGTCTCCAACGGATTCAGAACGAGGTGATCGCAAACGATCAAACGCTGCTGCTCGAATACAGTCTCGGCCTGGAAAAGAGCTACGCGTGGGCCGTCACCCGCAACAGCATCAAAGTGTTTGAGCTGCCCGCACGAGCCGAAATCAACGCCGCGGTCCAAAAGCTTTCCTCGTTACTCGTGCGCCCGCCCGTCGCCGATACGGAAAACAAATTGAATCAAGCAGCCGCGGATGTAAGTCGCCTCGTGCTGGCGCCGGTGGCGGCTGAATTGAACAAACAGGTGATCATCGTCGTCGCCGACGGCGGCTTAAACTACGTTCCTTTTCAGATCCTGCCGCAACCTGCGAATAGTGAACCGCTGGTCGCGAATTTCGAAATCATCAACGCGCCTTCAGCTTCGATCCTGGGAGACTTGCGGCGCGAGGCAACGCAACGCCAGCCCGCAACCCGGCTGCTCGCAGCGTTCGGCGATCCGGTTTTCGAGCAGACGCAGATTGCGCAAAACTCAACCACCCAAACTTCCGCCATGATGCGCTGGCGCTCTGCCATCCGTGACATCAGACGAGATTCACATACATTCGATTCGTCGATGATTCCGCCGCTGTTCTTTGCGGCGCGAGAGCTCGCAAACCTGCGCGAACTGGCGGGCAATGATGCGCTGGTTTTGAGTGACGTCTCTGCGACGCGCGATAGTTTGCTGAAGACTGATCTGGCCCAGTATGCGATGTTGCACCTCGCGACGCACGGCATCTTCGATCCCGATCGACCGGAAGATTCCGGACTGCTGCTGTCGACAACTAATCGTGACGGGCAAAAGATCGACGGCTTTCTCGGGCTCGAGGATATTTACGAATTGCGCGCGCCGGTTTCTTTAGTCGTTCTGAGTGCGTGTGAGACGGCGCTGGGAAGAGATGTGCAGGGCGAAGGTCTGATCGGCGTTACTCGTGGTTTCATGTATGCCGGCGCGACGAGCGTGCTGGCGAGTTTGTGGAAAGTGGACGACGCGGCCACAGCCGAGTTGATGAAACTTTTCTACACCAACATGCTTCGTCACGGGATGACGCCGGGCGAGGCGTTACGCGCCGCGCAAAACAGCATTCGCAAGGATCCAAACTGGCACTCTCCTTATTACTGGGCCGCGTTTACGTTACAAGGTGAATACAGGCAAGTGATCAAACCGGCGCCGCGGACAGCAATCGTCGGCTTGCGATGGATTGTCGCCGGCGTGGTGGTGTTTGCGATGGTGGCCGTTCTCGCGTGGTATCGTCGCCGCCGCGTCCTGAACTGATCTCTGCGGCTCTCTGCGTATCTCTGCGTTGAAATACCTTAACGCAGAGAACGCAGAGATACGCAGAGAGCCGCAGAGAAAATCACTCCGTGAGGAAGAAATAGTTACCCGAGATTTGTTGTTCTGTTCCGTCCGGTTTGACCTCATAAATAGTCAAAGCATAGAAACCCGTCGGCACGTGCCGCGCCGGAATCACCACCGAAACTGCATTCGCATCTTGTCCGGACGGCTGCAGACTGGTTCGGTTTCGTCGGTCGTCTAACTCAAGACGGTAACGCGCGCCGGGTGTGACGGGTTGCGGAAGCATGAGCGAGAGTCTGAGCTCAGTCGCGTCAGCCGGTATTTTGATCTTTGGATATTGAGTATTGTCGTTCGAGCGTGTGACCGCGCTGCTCGTCAGCGTTGCCGCAACAAATTTCGCCGGTTGCGGAGGAGTCCTGATCCAGACGAGCGCTGCTATTATCACAACCGCCGCTAAAGCCAGCGTACCGAACGCCCATTGCGGCTTTCGGAAAAACGCTGCCACTCTGTCCGCCAGGCTGACGGGTTGTGTCCGATGTTTACGCTGCAGACAGCCAATCGCGAGTGCAAACACTTCTCGCTTCCGACCCTCAGCGGACGAGAGAAAGCCGGCCTGGAACGATTGCCGCTCTGCCGGAGTTAATTGTCCTTCGCGATATTCCTCGACGAGCTCGCCTTTTGAGATCTCGAACTCCTCGAAAAGATCGTCTTCGACCATCAGCCGTTCTTCAATCTGCTCTTGCTCGGTCTCGCTGAGCTTGCCTAGCAGATATTCCCTGATTCTGGCGTGGTCATTTTCACTAAGCGCCATTAATAACTACTTTCCGGCCGTCGGGGAGACCTTACACTTAGTATGGACTCTGACGACAAAGCATTTCACTGCTGTAGTAAGTGTTGCAAACACTGCTCGATACAAGGCCGCAAACGCGAATGGATATGATGCACTCTTATTCTAAGGGCGTTCAGGGTAATTCCCAATTCGGCGGCGATTTGCTTCCGGAGCCGGATCTTGTCCGACTTCTCCTTCTCATGATAGCGCAGCACCAACTGCCGGTCCGTCGTCGTCAATTGTTGTTTTAGACAGTCTTCGAGACAGCCGCATTCACGTTCAATCTGCGTGACATCCGGAGGGGGTGGAACAACAGGCGGAGGTTTCTTCTTGAATTGTTCGTGGTAGATCTTTTTGGCGACGCCGTAGAAATACAGGACCGGATCGCCCTGGAAGTTTTCAATCAGCCAGTCGATGCGGGAGGCAACCACGTCGAGAGTCTGGTCGGCGAGATCCTCGACGTCATAACAGCCGCGGCCTGTGAAGATTCTGATCAGGCGCAGTCGAATCGTTTGATACTTCTGGCCGGCCCGGTCGCGGTCAGTATCCAACCAGCTCAGCAACTTCTCAAAAGTTGTCTGACTTGGTCCACCTTTAGGCATTTACGTTTTGCCGCTTAGGAAGCTGGGCGAGCAGGCGCAGAGTAATGACTTTAACCGGGCGATGTCAATGCAGAAAACATCTCTGCGTGACCTCTGCGTCCTCTGCGTCTCTGCGGTTTAACTGTTTTTTTCCGATAAGTTCACGGCCGAGACGCAGAGGTTACGCAGAGAATACTTTCAAACTACACGCAAAATGTTTTATATTCCCCGCGCAAGCTTTAGACTCCCAGTCGTTCTGAGCCAGAGCCCAACCTTCTCCCAACTTTCGACCGAAAGATCCAACAACTATGTCCTCAGATCTGTCTTTAAAAAAGAATTCGCTGAAATCTATAAGCTTTCTGGTCCTGCTGGCGCTGGGATTGGCGGCTTTTTTTGCACCCAAATCGACCGGAATCTCGGTGGAGTGGCCCAATACTCCTCACACATCAGACCGAAAATCCGATGCCTTCGGCCAGCTACCGCTGAGCTTCGAGATCAATCAGGGACAGGCTGATGCGCACGTCAAGTATCTCGCTCGCGGTCAGGGCTATGGCATTTTTCTCACGGACAACGGCGCGGCGTTCTCAATCAGCGGCTCTGCGCTACAAATGCGTCTCAAAGACAGCGCCGCCTCGCCGCAAATCACCGGCGTCGATCAATTGCCCGGCAAGGTGAATTACCTCATCGGCAACAAATCCGCCGAGTGGCGCACAAACATTCCCACTTACGAGCGCGTTCGTTACGCAGAGATTTATCCGGGCATCGATCTGATCTATTACGGCAACCAGCGACAGCTCGAGTATGACTTCGTGATCGCACCGGGCGCGAGCTTAAAACAGATCAGACTCGCGTTTGACGGCGCGGACAAACTGAAGCTCAACCGTAACGGCGATCTCATTCTCAAATCCGGCGCGCAGGAAATCACCTTGAAACGTCCCCAGGCGTATCAGGACCTCGACAATCAGCGCCGCGCAGTACCCGTCAAATATTCACTCAATAAACGCGGCGAAGTCGTATTTCACACCGGCAACTACGACCAATCACGGCCACTCGTAATCGATCCGATCCTGGTCTACTCCACCTTCCTCGGCGGCAGCGGCCAGGACACGGGTAACAGCATCGCCGTCGATTCATCAGGCAGCGTTTACATCGCCGGCCAAACAGCGTCACTCAACTTCCCTACTAGTTCGTCATTGCAAGCAACAAACGGCGGTGGCACAGACGCCTTTGTCGCGAAGCTGAACGCGAACGGCTCCGCCCTGATCTATTCGACTTTTCTGGGCGGAGTCATGACTGATAACGCCACGAGCATCGCCGTCGACGCTGCCGGCAATGCTTATATAACCGGCGAAACCAACTCCAGTAACTTTCCCGTTCTCAACGCGCTGCATCCGACGTTGAACGGCTTTTTTAGCGACGCGTTTGTCGCCGAGTTGAATAGCACGGGCTCAGCCCTCGTCTACTCAACCTACCTCGGCGGTCACAGCGATGATCGTGGCAACGCAATCGCGTTGGACAATTCCGGCAACGCCTACATAGCTGGCGCCACCTTGTCGTCAGACTTCCCAACGACGAATCCAGCCCAGGCAAATCGCGCCGGTCATACCATCTTCAAGTCGACGAACGCCGCCGGCAATTGGGCGCCCAGCGATGCCGGTCTCACGGCTTCCGTAATCAACGACATCGTAGTTCAACCAGGTAACGCGTCGATTGTCTACGCCGCCACCGACACAGTGATATTCAAATCAACCGACGGCGGCGCGAACTGGAGTCCGCTGCCCGCCTCGCCGGCTTTTATTCTTTTTAGCATCGCGCTTGATCCGGTAAATCCGGCCATCATCTACTTAGCGACGAATGGAGGCGTATTCAAGAGTACTGACGGCGGCAACAGCTTTACGCCCATGAACAACGGGCTGCAGTTACCGATCCGAACGATCGCAATCGATCCGGTTACGCCTACGATTCTTTACGCCGCGAACGGCAACGGCCCGTATTTCAAATCCGTCGACGGCGGCGCGAGCTGGGCCTTCAATTTCCCCGGTCTGGCTTCGAAAGTCGACAGCGTGATCGTCGATCCGAACACGCCGTCAACGCTCTACGCAGACACAAACCTCGGCGTTTTCAAAAGCACCGATTCCGGCAACAGTTGGGTAGAGCTCAATACCGGCATCTCGGATTTTCTTCACATCAACAGCATCACGATCAACCCGGCAAATAACGCGCTTTACGTGGCCACATCGTTCGGCGTTTGGAGAGGCGCGAATGGCGGGAGCACCTGGGCCAACATCGGAAACTTGTCTTTCGGCGTCGTGAATGTCGCCGTTGACCCGACCAACCCGTCAGTGCTTTATGCCAACACGATTATCGCCGTTCAGAAAAGCGTCGACGGCGGCAATAGTTGGAGCGAAAGCATCACCGGATATCCAGGCACGCGCATCTCTTCTTTAGTCGTCAACCCGAATCAACCTTCTACGTTGTTCATCGGCACGACGAGCAGCTCTGATGCCTTCGTGACCAAGTTGAGCGCCGGCGGAGCCTCGCAGGTTTATTCGACATACCTCGGCGGCCACATACTCGAGCTGGGAAACGGTATCGCCGTGGACGCTTCGGGCAACGCGTACGTCACCGGTTCTACCACCTCGAATGACTTCCCGACCGTAAACGCCATTCAAACTACTCGCGGTGACAACCTGAGCCTCGGCGACGCATTCATAACCAAGCTCAACGCGAGTGGTTCTGCCTTCGTGTATTCAACCTTTCTGGGCGGCCAGTCGATCGACTCGGGCAACGGGGTCGCCGTGGACACAAACGGCAATGCATACGTTTGTGGCAGCACCGCCTCGCAAAATTTCCCGATTGTAAACGCCTTCCAATCGCAGAATTTGCATTTCGCCGACGACGTGTTTGTGACAAAGGTAAACGCGGCTGGTTCGGCGCTGGTTTATTCCACTTTTATCGGCGGCGACAGTTCTGATAATTGTGCCGCCATCGCGATCGATGCGACCGGCAGCGCGTACGTCACCGGAATCACCACGTCGGCGAACTATCCGGTGCTGTCGCCAGTGCAAGCGACCGGTGGCGGAACAAGCCACGATGCCTTCATAACCAAGCTCGCTCCGAGTGGTTCGAGCCTGATTCATTCCACCTATCTCGGTGGATCAAGCACCGACAGCGGACGCGGCATCGCCGTCGACTCATCACATAACATCTACGTCGTCGGCACGACGACTTCTACAGACTTTCCCACAAAGAACCCGCTACAGCCCGGCTTCGGAGGTGGCTCAGACGTCTTCATCGCTAAGCTGCGTCCGGCGCCGGACATCGAAGTCACCGTGAACGACACTCCCCATCTGGTGAACTTCGGCAACAATCTGACTTACACGATCACCGTGAAAAACATCGGCGAACTCCCGGCAACGGGGGTCACGCTCGCCGATGCCATCCCTGCGGGCGCGGCGCTCGTCTCCGCAAACTCGACCGCCGGCACTTGTTCGGGAACGACTACGATCAACTGCAACATCGGCACGCTGAACGGCGGAGCAACGGCAACAATCACGATCGTCGTCACGCCTCCGGCGCTATCATTCATCAACAACACCGCCACTGCGACACTCAACGAAACTGACTCCTTTCCCGGCAATAACACGGTGACGACCGAGTCGATCGTGATTTTCGCCGACCTCGCGCTTACTAAAAAAACGGCTCAGAGTCTGGTCGTGCCCGGCGGCACCGTGACGTTCTCGCTGATCGTAAATAACAAGGGCGGGGTGCCAATCGACGTGAGCGTCACGGATCAGCTTCCTGACGGCCTGACGTTGGTTAACTGTTCGGCAACGGGGAACGGAGTGTGTGGCGGGACTGCCAACGTCGTCAGCGTTGAGTTTCCGCAAATTTCAGCCACGGCTTCGGAAACGATTCTCCTGACCGTCAGAGTTAGTCCGTCGGCCAGTGCAGGCACGGTTATCAGTAACACGGCAATAGTGACCGCGCCGGTGCCCGATCCGGATTTCTCAAACAACACGTCGACGGCCAGCGTCACGGTGGCCACGGTTCCGGTTCTTCAGAAATCCAACGGTCTGATCGCGTTTGAACGAACAATTTTCGGGCCTGGCTCGGAACCGAGTGGCATCTATACCGTGAAATCGGACTTGACCGATAGCAAGTTGTTCCCCGGCATTTCTGTCAACTCAGGAGCGGGAAGACCGGAGTGGTCTCCCGACGGCAGCAAGTTAGCGTTCCAGGTTCTTAACGAGATTCATGTCATCAATGCCGACGGCACCGGGCTCATGAAGATCGTCGACAACGCTTCGGAACGTAATCGCGGCATCACCTGGTCGCCTAACGGATCTCAAATCGCCTACATCGGCGCGGGCGGACCATCCGAGGACACCGTTTACACAATACATATCGCCAACGCCGATGGCACCGGCAGTTACCGGCTGCCGGGCAGTCCGGCGTTGTTGTGGGCAGTTGACTGGTCGCCGGATGGAACGAAGTTCATCTGCTCAAACTTTGAGGAACTCTTCGTAATCAACACCGATGGTACGGGCAAGCAACAACTAACAACCGTACAGCAGACGCAGGATGGAATGACCGCCGACATCGATCCGCGCTGGTCACCGGACGGCACGAAGATTCTCTTTACGCGGTACCGCAGCTCCATTGCCGGCACCACCTGGATGATGAACGCCGACGGATCTAATCAGAGAAAGCTCTTAAATTTCGACGGATACTCACCGTACTGGTCTCCAGATGGGCGGTCCTTCGCGATGGTTTCGTCAGGAAACATCTGCACTGTCAACATCGATAACACTAATCTCAATTGTCCCAACACTCTTTCCGGCACTACTCCCAGTTGGCAGCGCTTGCCAAATCCGAATCCCACGCCAACGCCGACACCCGTCCCGACATTTTCGTTGTCCGGAAAACTGACCGTCGACAATACGCTATTTTTTGCGGAAGTGGAGTTGAATGGCCCGGTGCATGCCCGGAGGAATGTTGACATAAATAACCATTACGAATTCATCAACCTGCCGGCGGGCGAGTACACGGTCACGCCCATCAACGCCGCTTACGATTTCAGCCCGCCGAGCCGCACGGTGACGATCACGAATGCCGACCTGACCGGCGTGGACTTCGCCGGAACGTTCGTGCCGGCCACCATCACGGGTCACGTGAAAGATAACAACGGCAATCCGCTCGCGGGGATCAAACTCACCCTGGGGCTGCAAGCCTCGATACCGGGTGACGTGTTCACTGATGCAAACGGTTCTTATACTTTTACAGGTGTGCCTCGCGGCGGCACTTACATCCTGATCCCCGATCAGGCATCACTTTACGATTTCAATCCGACAAATAAGTTCATTCAGAATCTAGTCGGAACCGAGGTCGTAGACTTCGTCGGCACCAAAGCGCTGGCGCATGTGATTGCCGGGCGCGTGGTAGACCCGATCACCGGTCAGGGCATCGGCAACGTTCGCGTCAATCTCACGCAGGATGATTTCCTCGACGGCGGATTCACCTTTACGAATGCAAACGGAGATTTCAGCTTCGGAGAACGAAAGCACCAACACTCTTTCGCGGTTTTGGTTCCCGACGACGCGACCTTCGTTTTTGAACCGACGCAAAACCCGGCCAACGGATCCGCCCGGATTGAAATATTGTCGTTGACGAGCGATCAGAATCTCAGGTTTACAGCATCGCGGCGCAACACCGTTCAGTTTTCGGTCTCTTCGGTTTTGGAAAATGAGGCGCATGGAACGGTGGAGGTTCTGGTTACGCGCAGCGGCGATGCAGCCGGACCCGCGACAGTCAACTTCATTACCCACGACACGGCCGGACTCGCGGCCTGTAACGCCGCCAACGGTATCGCTTCCGAGCGCTGCGATTACAGTTCGACATTTGGAACGCTCCGCTTCGCCGCGTTCGAAAGGGATAAGTCGATTGTGATTCCGCTCGTGAACGACGTTCACGTCGAGGGTAAGGAAGCGTTCACGATCACTTTGAACACCGCCATCGGAGCGCAACTGGGCTCGATGGCGAGCAGCACCGTAACTATCGACGATGACGACACCACGCCCATCGCCCAAAACCCGATCGATGGAGTTGATCCTTTCGTCAGACAGCAGTACATCGATTTTCTCGGTCGCTTGCCGGACAGCGTCGGCTTCGCAAATTGGGTGGCGACGCTGAATGGATGTCCGAACGGTGGCTTTGGCGAAAACGTTAATCCTTCGTGTGACAGGGTGCATGTGTCGTCGGGGTTCTTCCTGTCAGACGAGTTTCGTGGTCGTGGTTACTTTGCGTACCGGTTCTACGAAGTCGGTCTTGATCGCAAGCCGCTTTATGCGGAGTTTGTGCCGGACATGACGCGGGTTGGAGGCGCGCAGTCGCCGGAGTCAGAGCTGCTCAGTAAAGCTGCTTACGCGGATGATTTTGTGCAGCGCCATGAATTCCTGATTCGTTACTCCGGGCTTTCGAATCCCGACTTCGTAAATGCCCTCGAGCAGAATGCGGAGATCACGCTCACGAACAAGGCCGATTTGGTCGCCGCGCTCAATGCGAATCAGAAGACAAAAGCGCAGGTGTTGCGTGAGATCGTCGAGAGCAAGGCAGTGGAAGACAAGTTCTTCATCAGGGCGTTTGTGGCGATGCAGTATTTCGGTTACCTGCGCCGCGATCCTGACACGGTAGGCTACGACAACTGGGTCACGACGCTAACAAACGATCCGAGCAACTTCCGCCACATGATCTTCGGCTTCCTCTTCTCGAACGAATACCGCCGCCGCTTCGGCCCATGAAGAGCTAGTACACAAAAGGCACATAAGAACAAAAGGCACAAAGATCGTTTTCTGATTTTTGTGCCTTTTGTTCTTTTGTGCTTTTTGTGTACCCAACTAAGCCGTGAGTGAGCGTCTCGCTTTCGAGCGCATGGGTGTACGCCTGTATGAAGCGTTGCTGAACAAATGTCGGACGCCGGGCGAGTCAGCGCTGGGGCGAAGAGCTCGAGCACTTTTGATGATCAATCGCGTTATCACTGAATTTGGCGGCGATCCGACGGTGCTGAGTCCGAGTACTGACGTCGCGGGGGTGGCCTCGATGGGGATCATGCAGGTGCTGACTGATCCGCGGAGCTCGCTGACACAGTGTTTGCAAGTAAAAGCGGAATTTGAAAACGCGCTCGTGAACGAGGAAGAACATCTCGTCAACGCGCGCAGAGCTTAAAATTTTACAAGGGGAGAAAGATATGAGTTCAACCATGGGACAACAGACAGGACTTGGCGCCGGCCAGATGAGTCAACAACACGCTGAAGGCGCCGTTGCGCGTACGATCGAGCAACAGACGGCGAAGCTTCCGTCAGACGTATTTCTGTGGGCGGCGCTCGGATCGATGGGCACCGCGGCGGTTCTGCGATTGCTGGGGAAGAAGCACGCGAGTTTGTTTGTGGGTGACTGGGTAGCGCCGTTCATGCTATTCGGCGTCTACAACAAGATCGTCAAGACACAAGGCTCCGATCGCGCTCACTAAGCGTAAGACGCAAAGATCGCGAAGACGCAAAGACGCAAAGGCGGTCAAAGACATCGGTCACGTCCGAGTTTTTTGACCCGCCTTTGCGTCAAATCCCTTCTCAGTGCACTACACTGTACGAGTCGTCCCTGGCGCTTCCATCCCAATCCGGATACATCACAACTTTAATACAGTTGTCCTGCTTGTTCTTGAAGATGTCGTACGCATGAGGCGCGTCGTCAAGACTCATCCGGTGCGTGATGACGAAGCTCGGATCGATGTCGCCGTTCTCAATCATCTGCAACAACGGTCGCGTGTATCGCTGCACGTGCGCCTGTCCGGTCTTGATCGTTAATCCACGCTGCATCACCGACCCGATCGGAAACTTGTCGACGAACCCACCGTAAACGCCGATCACGGAAATGATGCCGCCGTTCCGGCAACACATGATCGCCTCACGCAGCGCGTGCGGCCGATCCGTTTCAAGCATCATCGCCTGCTTCACGCGATCGTAAGCGAAGATGATTCCCGGCGCGTGCGCTTCCATGCCTACGTCGTCGATACACGCGTCAGGCCCGCGGCCGCCAGTCATGTCCATCAACGCTTCATACACGTTCTGCTCTTCGTAGTTGATCGTCTCCGCGCCGCCCTGTTCAGCCATCTGCAAACGCTCCGGCACCTGGTCGATCGCGATCACTCGCTCCGCGCCGAGCAGGAACGCACTGCGAATAGAAAACTGTCCGACAGGCCCACAACCCCAAATCGCGATCGTGTCGCCCGGCTCGATGTCACACATCTCCGCGCCCATGTAACCGGTCGGAAAAATGTCTGACAGGAAGAGCACCTGCTCGTCGCTCAGGTAATCCGGAACTTTGATCGGTCCGACGTCCGCGAAAGGCACGCGCGCATATTCCGCCTGTCCGCCCGCGTATCCGCCCGTCAAATGCGAATATCCAAAAATCCCCGCACCCGCATGACCAAATGCCTTCTCGGCCATCCATGCATTCGGGTTCGTGTTCTCACATAGCGAAAACAACTCTTCTTTACAGAAGTAACAGCTCCCACACGCGATCGGAAACGGCACCACGACGCGATCGCCGACCGTCAGATTCCGCACTTCGCGACCAACTTCCACGACCTCGCCCATGAACTCGTGACCGAGAATATCGCCACGTTGCATCGTCGGAATGAAGCCGTTGTAGAGGTGCAGATCCGAACCACAGATCGCCGTCGCAGAGATCTTCACGATCGCGTCGCGCTGGTTGAGGATCTGCGGATCGGGAACGTCCTCGACGCTCAGCATTGTTTTGCCATACCAACAGTTTGCTCTCATCGTTCGGTGTACCTCCCTTCCGCTCTGTAGTTTGTCGCCGTCTCGCTCGGAAGCATTTCGGCGCCTTCGAGCTCTTCCGGAGCCGCCGGCTGACCAGGTCGCTGCGCCATGTAGCCAGTGCCGAGCAACGTCGCATCAGAAACGACCACTTCGCCAACTTCCATGACCTGTTTGAAACGACGCAGATCGTCGTCCAACTGTTGTTCCGGTTCTTCACCAAACAACTTCGCGAACGTCGACCCGAGCACACCGCCGACGGGCATGTATTCGAGGTTCACTTTTATGATCGTGCCTCTGCCGCCCGTCGCTCGCTCGAAGCGAACTGCGCCTGCGTTATCGACGTCTGATCCTTCGAGTGAACGCCAGGTGATCACTTCATTCGGAACGTCGGCGACGATCGCGGCCTCCCATTCCACTTCCATTCCCGCGGGACCTTTTGCTTTCCAGCGTGAGCGACCATCGCCCATGTCGACAACCGAATCGAGATGGCGCATGAAGCGCGGCAGGTTTTGGAAGTCGCGCCAGAAACTGTAGACCTCTTCGGGCGGAAGATTTACAACGCATGTACCTTTCGCGTGAATGCCGTGGTGGCTATCGCCGCTCAGTTGCATCGCGCACATCACGTCGAGCGCGGTGACGGCGAGCACATTCGCGGTAGCGAACGCAACGCGTCCGAGCTTTGCTTCGGGATTCGTAGCGGCAATGCCGAGGCTCGTCAGGTCGAGCGCATCGCCGACGACGCGCGACCAAACTCCTTCAGTCGGCTTCTCTTGAGCAAATATCGTGATACCCGCGCCGATTTCGCGCAGACCGTACAGTCGTATTAAACCCGTGTGTTTGTTTGAAACACCGGAAATGCTGGCAATGGCGCGCGGCGCAAGCAGCTCTGCGAGACCAAGGCCGATGCTGAACCAACCTAACCCCCTGGCTAAACGTTTTGCACTGCTGGATGGCAAGCCGGGTCGTGCTCGCTCCATAGTTTGCTGGTTTGTTGACATGGATGTCCCCCCTTGCGGATGAATTGATTGATGATTCTCAAGTCAAACACTGTACCTGTGCGAATGAATAGTCGAATTGTGCTTTTTGTGACTCATTGCATTTCCTTTCGAAATAATTCGAGGGTTCACTAGGCACACGAATTCGCAAGAACGAACAAGGGGAGGGTATCAATGCCTAAGAAAGAAAAAGGGCCGGCCGGCAATCAGGATCTTCTGCAACAAGCCAAACAAACAACTAACGAAGTTGTCAGCCAGGTTCAGGAACAAGCCAGCTCACAGGTAAATCGTCAAAAAGAAACCGCCGCGTCTGAGTTGAGCACTGTGGTCAATGCAGTGCGACGCTTTGGCGAAACTCTAAACAACGAAGGAAACGGACCGATCGCGCGTTTCGCAGCGCAGTATGGCGACAAAGCCGCCAACAGTCTCGATCGCGTAGCGCAATATCTGCGCGAGCAGGATCCAAAACGACTGCTCGGCGACGTGCAGAACTTTGGGCGTCGACAGCCGGCATTGTTGATTGGCGGCGCATTCCTGCTGGGTTTTGCCGGAGCGCGCATCATCAAGAGCTCGATGGACGCCGCTGGTTCGACGTATGACCAGTCGCAGGGTCTGATGACTACGCGAACCTCGCCGAATCCCGGATCGCAACCGCAGCCGTCGTTCAATACAAACGTGTCTGGAGCGCAACAACCGTCGCCTCCTCCTAACCCGGCTTAGTAATACTGGAGGTGTGTTATGCAACGGATGAATGAAAATCGCTCGCTGGAAAATCGGCCGCTCGGCGATCTGTTCAGTGATCTCGCAACTGAGATGAGCAACCTGGTGCGCCAGGAAGTTTCGCTCGCCAAGGTCGAGATCACGCAGAAAGCGAAGTATGTCGGCCGGAACGTTGGTTATCTGGTGGTCGGCGGCGCAGTCGCGTATGCGGCGCTGCTGGCGATCATTGCCGCCATCATCATGTTGTTAGCGCGCATCATGCCGAACTGGGGCGCGACGTTGATCGTCGGCGTCGTGGTGGCTGGCATTGGTTGGATGTTGATCGGCAAAGCGATGATGGCATTGCAGCAGGCAGATCTGACTCCGCGCGAAACAGTGGAGACTTTGAAGGAGGACGCAACATGGATGAAACAACAAGTCAAATAAACGCTGCTGCGGACTCGGAAGATAATCCCGAACAAATACGGGCGGAGATTGAAGACACACGCGCTGTAATGAGTCAGACAATAAATGAGATTCAAGAGAGACTCAGTCCGGAACATCTGATGGACCAGGCTAAAGAAGCTGTTCGCGACGCTACGATCGGAAAGGTTGAAAGCGTGGTGGAGACAGTTGGCGAAACGATTAGTGAGGTGACTGAGCCGGCGCGCCAGATGGCGAGTCGTGCGGGTAATGCGATCAAGGAGGTAGGAACAACAGTGGCTGATAAAATTTGGAAAAATCCGATTCCGGTAACGTTGATTGGTCTCGGCGTGGGCATGCTCCTGGTGCGAAACTTTAGTAACGGCAGGACGACGGCTACGCCACGAACAGCTTTGCCTAACAGACGTAGCAACTACGCGCTCGGCGACGTGGGCCAAATGCAACCGAACACGGGCGCGAGCACGTTAAATCAAGTCAAAGATACGGCGAGCGACCTCGCTGCGCGCGCGAAAGACAGCGCGTCGGCAGCCGGCACGCGTTTCAGTGAAGTGCTGCGTGACTACCCGCTCGCGGCCGGCGCAGTTGCAGTTGCCGCCGGAACAGCGATCGGACTGGTCCTGCCGTCGACGCGTTTCGAAAGCGAATACATTGGCGACACTGGCGAGAAGATCGTTGATAAAGTCGAAGACGTCGCGCGCGACGCCCTCGACAAAGTCCAGGACGCCGCCAAACAAATGGCGCCCGCCCAGAAGGGCCAACCACAACCGCAACAACCACCCCCGGCTTAAAACATGAACGTGAAACTGAAACTTGCAATCGCCTCGCTGCTGTTACTCGCCTCGACAGGATGTGTCGTCGTCGGAGGTTACAGCAGCGGGCGTGGCTTTTGGCTCTGGCCGGGTTCGATCGTGTTCCTGCTGATCGGCCTGTTCTTACTACTGATGATGGTCTTCAGAAGGCGCTAAACCAATTTACTTCAGGACGGCGGCCTGGGCGCTGATGTTGAGGACGTGCCAGCGCTGGAAGGTGTTGATTGTTTCGTTCGGCATCAGCCGCACGTACGCGGTTTGGAAATAGAGCGTCTCGGGGCGGCGCCAGTCGAGTCGCACGATCGGATTGAATGACGCCGGCGTTGACGGAGCAGAGCTCGTGGGCTGCGCGTTGGCGTTGGTTTTTTTAACCGTCGTCTTTTGATCGTAAGCCACTGACGCCGTGAGCAACTGATCGCCGAGCGGCAGACGCGCCTGCGTCGGCGTCTTCCCGCCCGCATCATAAATCGCCACGTCAGTATCAAACGCCGTCGCGACTTTCGAAGCATCCGGCGACCACACCGGCAACGCATCGGTCAACGCATCGTCGAGCAAGCGCTCACTGCCATCAGGCGCAATCAGACGCGGCCGGCCCGCAGGCAACTTGTACTGTCGCTCGCGCGCGTTCCACTCATCTTCCTTGCACGCGAGCGCCGCGACCGCATGTCCATCCGGCGCCCAGACAAAATAAAAATAGATCAACCCCTCACGCGACGTGAGCGGCTTCAGCTCGTAGCCATCGCGATTGCAGATGTAGATCTGTTCGGTGGTGAAACTCGCGACCGAAGGAAACAACGGCGCGATTGACGGCGACGGCGCGGCTATCCCCGGCGATCCACTCGGCGCCGGTTCCGGTTCACCCAGCGGCGTCGGGCTCGGACTCGGCGTCACGCGCTTGTGGGCGATGAAGTTGATGAAGCTTCCATCGGGCGACCACGTCACCGTCTCCGGAAAAACACACGCCAGATCGGGCGGGATGAGGTTGCGCAGAAACTGTCCATCAGAGTTGTAGAGATCGATGCGAAACGTCGATCCCGTGTCGTCGGCAGTGCCGTAGAGCGCCAGCACTCGCCGGCCGTCAGGCGACACGACTGTTCGCAGCAATGCTTCGTCCTTGCGCTTCGTGGTGAAGTCGTTCGCGACGGCAGCAAACTTGTCCAACGTGTCGTCGATCTCGGTCGACGGTGGCGAGACGTCTGCTGCGAGTCGATAAGCGAGATTACGCGCCGGCACGTCGCGCAGAACGCGCGGCGTCACGTTCTGCTGCCGATCGATGACATTCTTGCACCCAACTACAAAGATCAAAAGCGAGAAAAACAGGACCGCGGATCGGCGCGGCAAGACAATTCCTTTTGTGCTTTTTTGTGGCATCAAAATCGATCGTTGATCAATTCGCGCACGAGGCCGGAATTCAACGCGAGCAGCGCGCGGATCGTGTTACGCGGTGACAGATGATCTTCGTCGCCTTCGTCAAGCTCGACGCAGTTGTGTTGGATCGAGCGCGCCAGTCGTCTCGCGATCGATTCGTAATCGGGCGTGTTCACGATATACGCGCGCACGGCCATCGCGCCGATCAAATCGCAGGTGACTTCTTCAGCGCGCTGCCCGTGAATCTCGAGCCCGGTCAGATCGGAAGCCTTGTTGCCGACCGCGCCCACCAGCGCGCGCAAACTATCGTTATCACCATCCGCGATATGCATCAGCTCATGCGCGAGTACGCTGATCATGCCCTCGTCAGAACGCAGGCCCGCGAGGAAGATCGTGCCGAAAGTGATCACGTGCGGGCGGCTCAGAAAGACGGAAGCATTGTCGCGCGAATCCATGTCAGGCTTCACGCGCTTGACGGAATTCACGCGCGCGATTGCCTGCGTCAGACGAGTGTTGAAATTGCGATTGTTCTGAAAAGCGTATTCGGTCGTGAGTTGCCGCAGCGAGCTAATCACGAGTTCTTTCGCGACGGGAAGTAGGCGGTTGGCGCGCTCGGCGCCGGCCTTTGCTTCTGGACTCTGCAGCGGGAGCGACGGCCGCGCCTGCATCTCGTCGATCGCGACGCTGCTCTTCGGATCGAGTTTGGCCTGCGTGCAAACAACTCCGATCGCCTGCTCCAGCAGCGCCTTCGCTTCGGGCGACATCGAGGCGTGCGCGCGCTGGCCGGTTTTGGTTTGCGCGACAGCAGTGCCAAAACAGATGAAGACGACCGCCGTCAACGTCAAACTTTTCACGCAAAGGCGCAAAGATCGCAAAGGCGCAAAGGCTTTCGTTACCCCTCTTTGTGCCTCGAGGGGCCACGAACGCCTTTGCGCCTTTGCGATCTTTGCGCCTTCGCGTGAAAGATTCTTCATCATCTGTGGCGCCAGGTGGCCTTGCGCTTCTCCATAAACGCTTTCACGCCTTCGTTAGCGTCCTGAGTCTTCATCAATTCGTGCAGATAGATGTTTTCCTGCTCGTCGAGCGCATCTTCGATCGATCTGCCGCGGCCGAGATCCAGCGACTGTCTTGCATACGCCAGCGACGTCCCCGAAAGTTCTCTGAGCTTCGCGAGGATTTCGAGCAGCTTTGGTTCGAGCTGAGCGCTCGGGACAATGTGATTGCACAAACCCAGCCGCCCGGCTTCGACCGCGTCGATTATCTCACCCGTCAGGATCAATTCGCGCGCGCGTTTCTCACCAATCACGCGCGGCAACAACACGGCAGCAACGGGCGGAAACACGCCGAGCTTAATCTCCGGCTGCCCGAACCGCGAGCGATCGGACGCGATCACGATATCGCATGCGGCGACGAGTTCACAGCCGCCGCCAAGCGCCGCGCCGTCGACGAGCGCGATCGTTGGCTTCGCTAACTGTTCGAGGAGACGAAAGATCGAGTGAAACGCGTCAAGCATCTGAAAGATCGTTTCCTGCACATGCTCCTCGACCGACACGCCCGCGCTGAACGCGCGCGAATTCTTATCAGCGTCGAAGACGATCGCCACCAGCTCGCGCTGCGCGCACTCCGCAAGCGCACTCGTGATCTCACGCATCATCGCGATGTTGAGCACATTCAGCGGCGGCCGTGCAAACGTGATCCGCGCCACGCGATCGTCAATTCTGAAATGAATGTGCTCTGTCATCTCAACCAATTAGCATAAATCTGTTTCTGCAGCGCCGTCGGGGCCGCCACCGGAACGATCCGGTAACTCAGCTCGCGCTTATCACTCAACCTGATCAGCAACGAGCTCAAGTCGTCAAACCTGAAGATCGTCAGATTAACGAGGTCGCCCGGCTTCTTCTCCGCCAGCCGCGCGTTGAAGGAATCCCTCGTCACTCGCATATTGTCGAGCGCCACGATCTCATCGCCGGCGTTGAGCCCCTGCTCGTAAGCCGGCGAGCCCGCATAAACACGCCGCACCATCAAGCGATCATCATCCTGCGCGACGTCCGCCCCGAAGTACAGTCGCCCCTCAGCAGTCTCCAGCTTCAGCCCCGCCGCCGCGAGCGACGCGTTGTAATCAAGCTCCTGTACCCCACGCACATACTTGCTGAAAAACTCTTCCAGGCTCGAACCCGCCATCAGCTCAGTCGCCTTCTGAAAATCCGCTGGTCCATAGTTGCGGTTCTTCTTGTAAAACTCCGCATACATATAACGCATCACATCGTCGAGCGACTTCGCGCCACTGCTTCGCTTCCGTATCTCGAGATCGAGCAGCAACCCGAGCAGCGCGCCCTTGTCATAATACGAAACCTGCGAATTTGCCGAGTTCTCATCCGGCCGGTAATACTTCACCCACGCATCGAAGCTCGATTCTTCCGCACTCTGCACGAGCCGCCCCGGCGTGCTCTGCATGCTCTGTATCGCGCGCGCGGTCGCACTCAGATAATCGCCTTCGCCGATCAATCCCGCGCGACGCAAAGCCAGATCTGAATAGTAATCAGTAATACCTTCGGCGACCCACAGAACCTTCGTGTAGTTTTCCTGCGTGTAATCAAACGGCCCGAGCGCGTCCGGCCGAATTCGCTTCACGTTCCAGAGATGAAAAAACTCGTGCGAGACGAGCCCGAGAAAGCCGCGATAGTCTCGTTCAAACCCCTCGGCAGCATTCGGCGCCGCGGACGTCGCGCGGTCACCGCCGCGAATGCGAAAACCGAAACGCGGGTAACCGAGCGCAGTCGAATTCAGGTGTTCGAGCCCGCCGCCGGCATTGGATCGCAGATGCAGAATGAACGTGTAGTCGTGATACGGAATCTCGCCGCCCATGATCTCGACTTCCGTCTCGACGATCTTCTGGACGTCGGTGCGCATGCGTTCCGGATCGTAGTTCCCGACACCGTCGATCACGATGCGATGCGGCACGCCTTTGACGTTGAAGACGAGTGTTTTGAAGTTGCTGGCTTCGAAAGGCGAGTCGTAAAGAACGTCGAAATTCTCGGCGCGAAAAGTGTTCTTCTGTCCGGGAACTCCGGGCAGTCCGGTCGCGACTTTCCAAACATCAGGCGCGAGCACACGCACCGTCGCCGGCGACTTCAGAAAACCTTCGAGATACATCAGCAGGTTGGCGTTGTTCCAGAAAGCGTGATCCGAGTTGAGCTCGCTCGTGCGCACCGAAAGCTCGTTCGCGTAGACACGATACGTCGCATGCCACTCGCGCGCGCCGTTCGTCGTGATGCGCCACGTGTTCTTGTTTGTCTTTTCCCATTTGAGCGGCTGGCCGGCGGCGTCGGCGGCGGCGAAGTCCTGCACGTTTCGCTCAAACTCGCGGATCAGGTAAGACCCGGGCGTCCAAACAGGCATCACGAGCAGCTCTTGCTGAGGACCACCGGCCGTGCGCTTGATCGCGACGTCGATATCAAACAGGTGCGTGTGTGGCCGCGACATCGCCACCGTGAACGAAATGTCGACGGGCGCCTGGGCCGCGGCCAATATCGGAAGCCCTATTAGTAATATTGGCAGCAGCGCGGCGGCGCACAGTACTGTGCTCTTATGCATGAATCTTGTTCATCTTGTTAATCTTGTAATCCTGTCAACGAATGTTACTATCTTCGCGCTCTTGTAATCCACATCAAAGACGAGATCGAAATGTTTCGACGAATCATCGCCACGTCTGCAACCTGGTTTACTGTGCCGATCCGTTTGGGAATGGCGGCCGTATTTATTGCTCACGGCTCGCAAAAAGTGCTGGGCAGTTTCAACGGGCCGGGCTTCAAAACCTACATCGGCGGCAACACGCCCATCGGTTTCATGCGACCGGCATGGCTCTGGCTCGCCGCCGCGGCGTTTGCTGAATTCGGCGGCGGAATACTCGTGGGTCTCGGCTTCCTCACACGCGTGGGCGCGTTCCTCATCGCGTGCGTGATGGTAACGGCGATCGCGGGAGTGCACTGGCCGGGCGGCTTCTTCGCGGCTAATCGTGGTTACGAATATCCGTTGACGCTGCTGGCGATGGCGCTCGCGCTGCTGATCTCCGGCGGCGGGCAGGCTTCAATCGATCGAGCCCTGAGTGGAGGACGCAGCGGACGCCCCGGAGGCCGCCGGTAATCCGCGAAAACATGAAGCGCTCACCGCTCATCGTCATCTTTACAACCGTCTTCATCGATCTCGTCGGTTTCGGAATCGTGATTCCGGTTTTGCCTTTCTACGCGGAAGGCACGGCTTTCAACGCCACGCCGCGCATGGTCGGGCTGCTCTTCGCGTCGTACTCCCTCATGCAACTGATCTTCTCACCCATCCTCGGCGGCTTGTCTGACAAGTATGGTCGCCGGCCGGTGTTGTTACTCTCGATCATCGGCACGGGCATCGGCTTTCTCATACTCGGACTCGCCACCACGATCGCGATGCTGTTTTTCGGCCGCATTCTCGACGGCATCACGGGCGGAAACATCTCGACCGCGCAGGCTTACATCGCCGACGTCACGAGCGAGGAGAACCGCGCCAAAGGCATGGGCCTGATCGGCGCCGCGTTCGGGCTCGGATTCATTCTTGGACCAGCAATCGGCGGCATCCTGAGCGGTTGGGGAATTCACGTGCCGTTTATCTTTGCGGCGGTGATGTGCTTTGCAAACGCCACGTTGCTGTTTTTCACGCTACCTGAAACGGTGACCGCGGATCATCCGGCGAAGAACCGTGCGGGCGGCGGTCGCAGTCTGCGGCAAGTCGGGCGCGCGCTGAAGGAACCGAAGCTCGCGTTTGTCTTAGTGATCTATTTTCTTTTCATCGTCGCGTTTTCGATCATGACGACGTCGTTCTCGCTTTACACGATGTTTCGCTTCGGTTATGACGCACAACATACCGGATATCTCTTCGCGTATGTCGGTCTGATCGCGGTGATCATCCAGGGCGGATTAATTGGACGGCTCGTGAAGCGCTTTGGTGAGCTGCCGCTCGTGATGGTGGGCGCGCTGTGTTTTGCGATGAGTTTGTTTGCGGTGCCGTTTGTTGGACCAGCGGCCGGCGGGTTGGCAGGATTGTTGATTGGCGGCGGTGTGTTTTCGATGGGTAATTCTTTAGCGACACCGGCGCTGACGAGTCTCGCGTCGAAGAGTGTCGGCCCGGCGGAACAAGGCGTCGTTTTAGGAGTGACGCAATCGACGGCGAGTCTTGCGCGCGCCGTCGGTCCTTCGCTCGCGGCCCTCTTGATCAGCAGCTCGATCGCCCATCTCGGCGCCGACGGCTTATTACATTACATGAGCGATCAATCACTGCGCGTCACCTTCTGGACCGGCGCCGCCATCATGCTGCTCGCGTTCTTCCTCGCATCGTATTACAGCAAAATCCGCGCTCAATAGTTTTTCACGCAAAGACGCAAAGATCGCAAAGACGCAAAGGCGGGTCAAAATCTTCGAACGCGCCCGAAGAATTTGACCCGCCTTTGCGTCTTTGCGATCTTTGCGTCTTTGCGTGAACCTCTATTTCGCGAACTGTCCCACCGGACCATCCGGGTTAACGATGTCTTTCAGCGATGAATAAGGTACTAACACATATTGCGGCCCAGCCGCATATGGCCCCACCTGATACGCATCGAAGTTGATCCCCAATCCCTTCCTCGTGATCGTCCAGCTCTGGTAATTCTTCGCGTTCGGTGCGGCGCCGTTTTTAATCTCCTCGTCGAGCAGCCCCTTGTCTTTCGCCTGCTTCTTCAGATCCGCGATGCAGTAGTTCGCGAGCGCCTGCAAGAATTTCGCGCCCGGCTTGAATAGATCAGCGAGCTTGAGTTGCTTCCCATTCTTCAGATCGTAGTTCACCACCTCGGTAAACGTGTTCGGATGCGCCGCGCCCTGGTAATAATTCTCGATATCAAACTCGACGCTGATCAGATCATCCTGCGCCAGCATCACCTGGTAACTCACCCCCAGATCGCTGCCCATCGAATTTTCCGGTGGGGGCTCTTCACCCTCTTTGGGCTCCAGGTCTTTTCTGAACCCCGCCACCCTCTTCGTGACTGACGCGCGCACCACCTGGTTAAACTTCTCGAAATTCGGATTGCTGCCGCCGGTGAGCTGCGGATAGTGCGCGTCAATTTCATAATTCAGCTTCTTGTTGCTTTCCTTGATCTGCTTCATCACCAGATCGGTGTCGCCCGTGAAAGCAATCGGCTCTTCATGGACCGAGAACGCCGTTTTCTTGTCGCTGTCTTTTTCCGTCGGCGGCTTGGACCAGTTGCCCGCGAGCGTCGCCAGTCCATCGCTTGGATCGACACTCCAGAGCCCTTTGAACAAGCCTGTCTGTTTGCCGCCTGGGAAAGACTCTTCGAGCGTCAGGTTGCCGTCTTTGTCGACGTTGCCACGCAGATCGATGCGCGCGCCGACCTTCTGATAGAAGTAACTACCGGCCAGTTGATCGCCGGTGCGCACGAGCTTCATCTGCAAGTCGAGTGACGAGCCGATCGAGCCTTTGAAGTGTTTTGTTTGTGCAACCTGTATGGCGCCGCCCTGCGAAGGATCGAGTTGCGCGACGCTCGCCTGGGCCACGGGCGTGGTCGCGCCCGCGGATGGAGGCGTTGATGTTTTGCGACAACCGATTGATAAAAGAAGGCAGGCGATGAGCAGGCAGGAGCGTATGTACATGCCGCCTATCTTAACAAACCAAGCTCGCCGATTGCGGCCCGAACATCTGAAAAAGTCAGCTCGCACAAACGGCCGCCGGTGAACAACGGCTCGTTTGTAACGTCGACGAGCGCGAATGGCGGTTTGGTGAAGCTGTCGAGCTCTTCGTCAGTTTCGAAACTGGTTTCGGCGAGGACGAGTCCGAAAAGATCGCCGAGAAACATGTCGATCGAAAACCTGCGCCCGTCAAACTCGAAGTAGTAACGGTTCTTGCGAATCTCGTTCGCGTCGAAGACAGACAAGACTTCTGATTCGAGCGCGTTGAGGTAAGTGTTCGTGATGATCGTGCGCGAAAGATCCTTCGGATCGGGCGCGAATTTCTGGGTGAACTTGACGGTCCACTTGTTCGTCCGCGGCTCACGCACTTTGCGGATGCGGAGGCGCGTGCCGGTGATGTAGTTGTCGGTGATCTGTAAATGCGGATCGGCGCGCGTCACTCCCTCAGGCAAATCGCGCAACAAAAACCGGCGTTCACGCTCCATCCGCGCGTACCTGCTCTCCGGGACGATCGTATTCTGGTCAGTAAGCTTCGCTACACCCATAGACAGAAAAGGGTACACAAAAGGCACAAAAGAACAAAAGGCACAAAATAGTTTAATGAACTATGGGGACCTAATTCTCGCACGGAAGAATTTAGCGCCTCAACTCAATAAACTATTTTGTGCCTTTTGTTCTTTTGTGCCTTTTGTGTACTACTTAGATCTTGCCGGCCTTCATGTCGGCGAGGCGTTTCTCGAAGTTCGTCGTGTTGACCTTGTCAGCCTTGCCTTTCAGCACGGCCTGGTCGCCCAACGCGATCGCTTCTTCCTTCTTCCCCGCCTTGTACAACGCATTCGTCTTTGCGACTAAATTCTGGAACGTCTCCTTCACCTTGATCGACTGGTCCAACCACGCCATGCCCTGCGCGTCGTCCGCGGTGTCCTTGTTGTTGAGGAGATAATTCCCTGCCTGCAACGGCGTGCGCCAATCGTCGGGCTTCGCATTGCCGACCGCAGTCTTCAAATGCGCGAGAGTGGTCGCGTTCACGTCCGCCACCTTCACGGTGAACGGCACGCTGATCTTCTCCCAGCGAATGTTTACCTGCGCCGAGTCGTCGGTAACAGGATCGAAACTGTATGAAAGCCACTCTTCATTCTCGTTCACCCACTGCGGCTTTGCTTTCACACGCAGCGTGTCTTTCGCCGGATCGTAATCGAAGCTGCCCCACTGGTTCGCGGTGCCGTTGAAGACGATCGTCCACTCGTCTTTATCGGGAATCGTATGCAAGCTGTAACTTCCAGCCGCGAGCTTCTGCCCGTTGATCAAAACGTCGTCAGTCACAACGAACTGCGTCGCTTCATTCGCGCCAGTGCGCCAGACGTGTTTATACGGAACGATCACAGCGCCGGCAGGTCGCTCGTTTTGATTATCGAGCGTCGCTTCGCCGGCGGCGGTTTGCCCGGGCAGCGGGTCGCCCCAGATCTTCCGGCCTTTCACACCAGGACGGCTGTAAGTGATCGTGACGTCGGTGACGCCGATTCTTTGCATCACGCTCGCCTTCTGACTCGGCCGCGGCAGATCAACCTGCGCCAGCGCCGCCGTGGACAGAACAAACAAGACAGCAAACAGGGAAACAGAACGCTTCAGGGAACTCATTGGTATTTCTCCTCGTGATGGGTTTGCGCCGATGATACAACGGATCGCTGTTTGACCTATAATGTTTTCGCTTTCCAGCCCGCAATCCCTTGGAGGAACATTCCATGTCTCGCCGCACCATGCTCTTTGTCGCCCTATCATTCTGTTTTTGGGCATTCTGTTTTCTGGTTTTTTCTACAAAAACCGGAGCGCAAAACGGACACGGAGGCCAAACGCGTCTCCTGCGCACGCCGACCGTCAGCGCCACTCAGATTGGTTTCGCTTACGCAAACAACATCTGGGTCGTCCCACGCGCCGGCGGCAGCGCGAAACGCCTGACGAGTTTTCAAGGACAGACTGCGAATCCACACTTCTCACCTGACGGCAGATGGATCGCATTCAGCGGCGAGTATGCGGGTAACTTCGACGTCTACATCGTCGCGGCTGACGGCGGCGAGCCGAAGCGACTGACGTGGCATCCGGGCGCCGACCTCGTCGAGGGCTGGACACCCGACGGCAAGTCGATTCTCTTCTCCTCCAACCGCGGCAGTTGGGCGCCGAGCGGCGCGCCGCGTTTCTACACCGTGCCCGCGGAAGGCGGCGTTGAAGAACCAATGTCGCTGCCGCGCGCGTACCAGGGCAAGATTTCGGCTGACGGCACTCGCATCGCTTATCGCATGAACAACTCGTGGGACGAAGAGCGTCGCAATTATCGCGGCGGTCAAAACCGTCCGATCTGGATCGTCGATCTGAAAACTTACGATCTCGTTTCGCCACCGTGGACTGACTCGAAAGACGTCGATCCGGTGTGGGTGGACGATTCAGTCTTCTTCATCTCCGATCGCGACGGCGTCGCAAATGTTTGGGAGTATCAAACGAAGACGAAGAAGCTCGCGCAGATCACGAAGTTTACTGACTTCGACGTGAAGTCGATGGACTCGGGCGCAGGCATGGTCGTTTTCGAACAGGCCGGCTACGTACACGAGCTCGATCCGAAGAGTGGTCGCGAGAAGATCGTAAGCATCGTCGCGGCGGGCGACTTTCCGTGGATGATGGCGAACTGGGAAGACGTGTCGAATCGTTTGACGAACATGGCCGTCTCGCCCACGGGCAAGCGCGTCGTGGTGGAAGCACGCGGCGAGATCTTCACGATTCCGGCAGACAAAGGCGACGTCCGCAACCTGACGAACTCGAGTGGCTCGGCGGAGCGCGATCCGGCGTGGTCGCCTGACGGCAAGTTTGTTTCGTACTTCAGCGATAAGTCAGGCGAGTATAAGGTCGTGATCGAAGCGCAGGACGGGCTCACGCCGCCGCGCGAGATCACGCTCGCGAAGCCGACGCATTACTACACGCCGTCATGGTCGCCCGACTCGAAGAAGCTTCTCTTCACTGACACGAATTTGAAAGTGTGGGTGCTCGACGTCGCGAGTGGTGAGGCGAAGATCGTGGGCCAGGATCCGTGGATGGTGCCGCAACGCACGTTGAATCCGGTGTGGAGTCCGGATTCGAAGTGGGTCGCGTATGCGAGCCGTTTGCGTTCGCTTTATCACGCCATCTTTATCAGCAACGTCGAGACGGGCGAGACGAAGCAGATCACCGACGGGTTGGCGGACGCTGTGTGGCCGGCGTGGGATGCGAGCGGGAAGTACCTGTGGTTTCTCGCGTCAACCGATTTTGGTTTGCGCTCGCAGTGGCTCGACATGACTTCGTACGATCACAATCCGACTTTCGGGCTCTACTTTGCGGTGTTGAAAAAGTCTGATGCGAGCCCGTTGTTGCCGGAGAGTGATGAGGATCGTGGTGTTGGTACGGGCACGCGCAGGCTGCAACCCGGTGCGTGCGCCGGTGAAGGCGGTGAAGGTGGTGAAGGCGGTGGTGGAGGCCAGCGTGGTCCACGTCCGCCGGTGACCGTGCAGGTCGATTTCGACGGTTTGGCGCAACGCATCGTCGCGGTGCCCGGCGTGCCGGAGCGGCAGTATTCGGATCTGCAGGCCAGCACGGATGGCAATGTGTTTTATCTCGAAGCAGGTCGCGGACAAGGCGCGGGTAATGACTTGCAGCGCTATCGTCTCTGCGATCGCCGTGCGTCGACTTTCGCCGGCAACGTCGCGGCTTACGAAATCAGCGCGGATCGTCGCAAGCTTGTTTATCGCACGGCGGCTGGTGGCGGGCAGGGCGGTGGTCCAGGCGGCGGCTTCGGCGCCAATGCGCCCGCGCCGCAGTTGTTTCTCGTCGACGCGGATCGCACGCCGCCGCAACCGGGCGCGGGACGTTTGAACTACTCGTTGCGGATGTATCTGGATCCTAAGGAAGAATTCAAACAGATCTTCAACGAGGGTTGGCGCAACCAGCGCGATTATCTCTACGTGCCAAACATGCACGGCGCTGACTGGCCGAAGATGCGCGAGATGTACGGGCAGTTGCTGCCTTACGTGCGGCATCGCGCGGATCTCAATTACCTGATGGACATGATGGGCGCGGAGATCGCGATCGGACACTCTTACGTTCGCGGCGGCGACATGCCAACAGTCCCGCAGCCCGTCGCCGGTCTACTCGGCGCTGATTTCGCGATCGAGAATGGACGCTACAAGGTCACGCGCATTTACGATAATGAGAGTTGGAACCCGGACCTGCGTTCGCCACTCGCAACGCCCGGCGCCAACGTCAATACCGGCGATTACATCCTCGCCATCAACGGCGTCGAGCTAATCGCGCCCGATAACATTTACCGCTTGCTCGACGGCACCGCGAATCGCCAGACAACACTGACCGTGAATACGACGCCGTCGATGCAGGGCGCGCGCACGGTGACGGTCATGCCGGTTGCGAACGAGCAGGCGCTGCGCACGCGCGCGTGGGTCGAGTCAAATCGTCGTCTGGTTGAGAAGCTTTCCGATGGGCAACTCGCGTACGTCTACCTGCCGAACACCGGACAGCCCGGCTACACGAGTTTCAATCGTTACTACTTCTCGCAACAGGACAAGAAAGGCGTCGTCGTGGACGAGCGCTTCAACGGCGGCGGATCCGCGGCGGACTACATCATCGAGGTGCTCGCGCGCGATTTTGACGGTTACTTCAATAACGTCGCGGGCGAGCGTTATCCGTTTACGAGTCCGTCGGCAGGCATCTGGGGACCGAAGGTGATGATCATTAACGAAATGGCCGGTTCGGGCGGCGACTTGATGCCGTACATGTTCAAGCGGCGCAAAATCGGGCCATTGATCGGCAAGCGTACCTGGGGCGGGCTAGTGCATACGGCCGACACGCCGCCATTCATCGACGGTGGATCGATGATCGCGCCGCGCGGCGGGTTCTTCACGCGCGATGGCAGGTGGGCGGTTGAAAACGAGGGCGTCGCGCCGGATGTTGACGTCGAGAACTGGCCGAAGGACGTTGTGGCAGGCCGGGATCCACAACTCGAACGCGCGGTGCAGGAGGCGATGCGACTGCTGAAGGAGCATCCTGTTGAACGGTCGCCGAAAGAACCCGCGCCGCCCACGTGGGGTAAGCGCCCGTAGGTTTACTGGCTATTTCACGCAAAGTCGCAAAGATCGCAAAGACGCAAAGGCGGGTCAAATTCTTCCGGCGAGACCGAGGAATTTGACCCGCCTTTGCGGCTTTGCGATCTTTGCGCCTTTGCGTAAGAAAAACCTTATAATCACGCACCATGAGATCCTGTTTGATCTTCTTGCTGCTCGTTTGCTCCGTAGCGCACGCGCAGCAACAGGAACCCGATGTTCTTCGCACCAACACAGAATTGGTGCAAACGGCTGTCACCGTGCTCGACAAGAAAGGCAACTTTGTCGAAGGTCTGCAACGCGACCAGTTTCAGCTCGTGGTCGACGGTAAGCCGCGGCCGGTGGCGTTCTTCGAGCGCGTGGCGGCGGGCAGTCCGCGTGAACTAGAGATCGCGGCTTCTAATATCGGAAACGCTCGCACACCAGCCCCCGCCGCCGCGCCGCGAATCCCCGGCCGCACGATCGTCTTCTTCATCGACGATCTACACCTCTCACCGGACAGCATGAACCGCACGAGAATGATGCTTCAACATTTTCTCGATCGCGAAATGAGCTCGAAAGACAACGTCGCGATCCTTACCGCCAGCGGGCAAATCGGATTTCTCGAACAGTTCACCAACAACCGCGCCGTGCTCGACGCCGCCATGGCTCGCCTCATTCCGCGCATGTACGACGCGCACGGTTTCAGCGCCGGCAACTCAACCAAGATGACGGAGTACATGGCGTTCACGATCGACACTTCCAAGACCGATCGTAAGGTCATGGATTTCTACATCGAAGAGTGCATGAAGGGGGCAAACAACTTCAGAACGGCACAGCAGGTCAAAGCGCTCATTCGCGCCTCGTGTGAAACGGAAGTTAAGAGCAGCGCCCGCGCCGTGCTGCTGCAGGCGGCGCAGATCACGCAGAACACTTACATCTCACTCGAATCTGCCATGCGTTCACTCGCGCGCGCGCCGGGTCGCAAACTCGCTTTCTTCGTCTCCGATGGATTTCTGCTCGACGCCGGTCCACGCGCCGCGAACGTGCGCGATAAGCTCGATCACGTCATCGACGCCGCCCAACGCGCCGGCGTGGTTGTTTACACGATCCACGCCGCCGGATTGGTCAACAGCAACTTCCTCGATCCCGGAAACAACAAGCCAATGGATGTTCAAGGCCGGCTCGATATCGCCTCCGTCGGCGAGCTCACGGCAAACCAGGATGCTCTCAGCGCGATGGCCAGCGACACCGGCGGCCGCGCGCTTCGCGGCGTGAACTTCTTCGACAAATGGGTTTCGAACGTGCTCGACGAGACTTCAAACTACTACGTCGTGGCCTGGCGGCCTGAGAATGAGGAAGAGAAACTGCCGAAGTTTCGCAACGTGAAGATCACGGTCGTGGGCCAACCGGAGCTGACCGTGCGCGCGCCGAAAGGTTATGTCACGGGTCCGGCAACGACCACTACCGCCACGAACGACAAACCCAAAACTCCTGACACTGAACTGCGTGACGCACTCGGCGATTTTTATCCGGCCACCGGCTTGTCGACACTCTTATCGCTCACGTACCTGAACACTCCCGCGAATGGTCTGGTCGTGACGTCGTCGATCGAGATCTCGGGAACGGGTACGGAGGCGACGACGATCAAGCTCGCGGGCGTTGCTCTCAACGACAAAGGCAAGATCGCTTCGAGTTTCAAAAACCAACTCAACATCGATGCGCCGAAGAGCGGCGGCGCGGGTTCGATCTTCTACAATCATCACACGCCGCTCGCGCCCGGCATTTACCAGTTTCGCGTCGCGGCGCGCGAGGAAAAATCGGGACGCGTCGGCAGCGCGATTCAGTGGATCGTGATTCCTGATCTGACGAAGAGCCAGCTAACGTTGAGCAGCGTGCTGCTCGGCGGGCAAGTGCTCGACGACAAGAACACTCCACAAGTCCAGTTGAGCGTGGATCATATTTTCCCACGCATGTCGCAGGTGGGTTACTGGATATTTGTTTACAACGCGAAGCGCGATGCGAGCGGAAAACCGCAGATCAGCGTGCAGACCCAGGTACTGCGCGACGGTAAAACCGTCTTGAGCTCACCACAGCGAAGAGTGGGCAACGCCGGCCCGGATCTGGAGCGCATCCCATTCGGCGAAGAATTGGCGCTGAAAACACTCGCCCCCGGAAAATACGATCTAAAGGTGACTGTGATGGATGGTGTGGCGGGCACGAGCACGAGCCAGATGGCTGACTTTGTGGTGAGATAAGTTAGACAGGATTATAGGATTTGCGGAATTTACAGGATAGATCTTGTTAATCCTGTAAATCCTGTCTACACATTGTTCAGAATACTAAGCGCCGTCCCGGAAAAGATTTGCTCGTGATCGCCCGGAAGATCCTCGATCGACGTCACCGCTCGATCAATCGATCCGAGCAAGTGCGGATAATCGCTGCCCATCACCATATGATCCGCGCCCACCATGTCGCGCACCATCTTTAACGTGTACGGGCTGAACGACACCGTGTCGTAATACAACCGCTTCAAATAAACGCTCGGCAGCTTGTCGATCTTCACACGACAGTCCGCAAAATCTCGGAAGCCGTTGTCCATCCTCTCCATCAGGTAAGGTATCGCGCCGCCGAGATGCCCGATGATCCAACGTATGTCCGGCAATTCCTCAAACATCCCGTCATAACACATCCGCGCCACCGCCAGGCTCGTATCAAACGGGAAACCGATGATCGGCCCCAGCACATACTCCCGAAACGCATCCGAATTCACCGGAATCATCGGATGCAGGAAGATACACAGCTTCATCCGGTTCGCTTCCTCAAAAAACGGCCGGTACTCGGGCGACGTCAGCGCTTTGCCGCGGATGTTGCTCAACAAGACGACGCCGTTGAGTTTTAGCGCGTCGAGCGCGCGATGCAACTCTGCGAGCGCGGCGTCAGGCGCGTCCATCGGAATCGACGCAAATCCTTTGAAGCGTTTCGGGTAGCGCGCGATGAGGTCGGCGTACGAGTCGTTCATCATCTGCGCGACTTCAACCTGGTGCGCGGCGTCAGTAAAGAAGACGTTCGGCGTTGAAAGCGAGACGACTTCGACGTCGATGCCGACGCGATCCATGTCTTCAATGCGTTTCGAGACGTCGGTCATCGCCGGAGTGACGCCAAAAAACCGCGCGCCACGATGAGTGATGATCGTCTGCCCGCTCGAACTCGTGTCGAAAGAAAACTCCGAGGGAAGATCGCGAATGGTTTGAAAGAATGCTTCGGTGTAGAAGTGTGTATGTAGATCAAGCTTCATCAGTTTGCCTCACAATGGCAATCTAATCGTAACATTCGGCGCCGCGACGCAGGTGCTATATTGTCGACAGCCAGATAATTTCTTTCCTTCCCGGCACTCCGAGGCACACAGTGGGAACGCTCGTTAATAGTCAACGGACCAATGTCAATAAAGATAATTGGCTCGGCTTTGTCGGCGACGTCGTGAATTTCACGGGTGAAGTCTGCTTCAAATCGATGCTGCGTATCGACGGCAACTTCTCCGGCAATGTCACGTCAGAAGACGGAACGCTCATCATCAGCACGGGCGCGCAAGTCACAAAAGCGACGATCAACGTCGCCGTCGCTAAGATCAATGGAACTGTGGAGGGCAACATTCGCGCGACGAAAGAGCTTGTGCTGGGCCGCACCGCAAACGTCAAAGGGCAAGTTGCCGCACCCGCATTAGTCGTCGAAGAAGGCGCACAACTCAACGGCAGTTGCCGACGACTCATCAATTAGCCACAACACACAAACTCTGCGGTCTCTGCGTATCTCTGCGATCTCTGAGTTAACGGGCTATTTCAACGCAGAGATCGCAGAGATACGCAGAGACCGCAGAGAGTGCTTAAATTTTTTAACTGTTTGGGCCTTTTTGTGGCTAATATAGACCTCACACTAAATCGTGGGAAAAATCAGCGTTGTAATTCCGACTTATAACCGTGCCCGGCTGCTGCCGCGCGCGATCGAGAGTGCGCAGCAGGCAGGCGCAGATCTGGAAGTGATCGTCGTCGACGATTGTTCGACTGACGATACACGCGCAGTCTGCGCCGGAATTGCGGGCATTCGTTACGTCCGCTTGAAGACAAACGGCGGACTCGCGAACGCGCGCAATGTTGGCATCGCCGAGAGCTCGTGTGAGTTCGTCGCTTTTCTCGACGACGACGATCTGCGATTGCCCGGGTCGCTCGACAAACAGTTACAGGCGCTCACCGCTAATGATCAGATAGCCTTCTGTTACGGCCGCGCGCTGATCGGCGACGCGCGTCGACAACTCCCGACCGGCGAGATCTATCCGCTGCATTGCCCGCAAGGCGACATCTTCTGGGATCTCCTCGAAGACAATTTCATTCCGATGCCTTCGGTGCTCGCGCGCAAATCGAGTTTAGTCGACGAAGGTGGTTTCAACACCGCGCTTAAACTGATCGAAGACTGGGACATGTGGCTGCGGTTGAGTGAACGTTTTCCCGTGGCCGCAGTCGAGGAGCCGGTCGCGATCCATCGCAAGGCCGTCGCCGGGTCTGAGCAAATGTGCTCAAACGCCGCGGAAATATGTAAACAGGCCGCGCGCGTGCAACAGATGGCGCTCGCTCGCCCGCGCGCGCGCGCCTCCGAGAGCGCGAGGCGCCGTCACGCGCGGCGGAAATTTCGCGACCGGGCGTATGAGATATTGATGACCGAAGCAACTAACTCCATTCACGAAGGGAAACAACAGTCGGCCAGAGCAAACATTCTCGACGCTTTTCGCTTTCGCCCGTTTCGCACCGTTGCGAGTGGCCGGCTGTTGTGGCTGTTGAATTCCCGATGACGCCATGAAGATCGCTCTTTGCAAGAGTCACTTCTTTGGACCAGTCAGCGGCGCGGACGAGATCCTCGTCAGCTATGCGATCAGCCTGCACAACGCGGGGCACGACGTCGACGTCGTTCTGCTGTACAAACCGACTGAGAACGATCGTTTCAATCGCCGGCTGCGACAGGCAGGCGTGCCTGTCGTCACGGTTATCAACCGCTCGATCGCGTTCACGATCCTGCGCAGCCTGCGCGGTTTGCTGTCGAGCTTTTTGTTGTTCTTCCTGCTCGTGCCGCGCACGGAAAGAGGCTTGCGCAAGATCTGGCAGGTGCTGATCGATCTGATCTCGCGTGTTCACTATAAAAATTGTCGCGCCTATTTCACGCAGTCTCATTACGATGTGCTGCACGTGTTCACGCCTGACACGGGCGCCACGCTGATCATTCGCGCCGGTAAAGAAGCGGGGATTCCGGTGCTCTATCACGAGATGGGGACGCCGCATTACCTGCCGCCACTCGAGCCGTATTATCGCCGGCTCGAGAAGGTGTTGCCGCTCTGTTCCGAGGTCGCGGCGCTTTCGCCGACCCTCGCGCGACAGTGGACAGAGCGTTTTCCATTCCTGTCGACAGTTTCGGTGTTGCCGCTGATCACTGACGATTCAGACATGCTTCGTATGCCGCTCGGCGTTAACGGTAAGCACGAAACGATCTTCGGATTTGCGGCGCGGATCGAGACGGGTAAAGGACCATTCGTGCTGGCCGATGCGCTCTCGCAGTTACGCCGCGACGACGTGCTCGTGCGACTGGCCGGCACTGGCCCGGCAGTGCAGGAAGTGAAGGCGCGTGTGCGCGAGTTGCGACTGAACGGATCGTGGGAGTTTGTCGGATCTTATGACGGTGCGGTCGGGTGTAGCGCGTTCATGCGCACGCTCGACGTGTTTGTGTTGCCGTCGTTTGCGGAAGGGACGTCGAAAAGCGTTATCGAAGCGATGGCGCATGGGCTGCCGATCATCACGACGAACGTCGGCGGCTCGCCCGATCTGCTCACGCAAGATGCCGGTATTCTCGTGCCGCCGGGCGACAGCGCTGCGCTTGCGGAAGCGATGCAACGTCTCGCCTCGGATCCTTTGCTGCGAAAACGTATGGGCCAGGCCGCGCGCGCGCGTTATCTGAAATTATTCGCGCCAAACGCAGTCTTGTCGATGCTCGTCGATACTTACGCGCGCGTCGCCGGTCGCAACGGCCACGTTTCACAAAACGGCCATCACCCCTGGTCCATCATGTAAATCCTGAAAATCCTGTCTAAACTGCCTTGCGTATCGCCTTCGCCACCCCGGAATTCGTCACCGAAACCCACTTCGACGGCGGCTTAGCCAATTACTTGAATCGGGTTTCCAGAGCACTCGCAGCTCTCGGCCACGACATTCACATCATCACTCTCTCCACCAAAAACGAAGACGAATTCGCTCACGAAGGCGTGATGGTCCATCGCGTGATGCTCAAGCCCGGCTGGCATACACTCAACCGCCTCACGCGCTATTCAATGACTACGACGCTGCACTGGCTCAACTTCAGCACGCAAACATACCGCAAACTCAAACAACTTCATCGTAACAAGCCATTCGACTTGATCCAGTACCCAAACTACTCTTCCTGCGGGCTGTTCTCGATGGCGTTGCTGCGCACCAATCACGTCGTCCGAGCCTCTTCGCAACCAGGCTGGAATGCATCCAGCAAACGAAATCTCGACTCGGCTCTGACGGAACGCCTCGAAGCGCTGCAGTACAAGCTCACGCGAAACGTCCACGCTCCCAGCCACGCGATTCAGAAGCTGCTCGCCGGCGATGCGCGACTGATTCGCTCACCTTTTTACGTCGAGACTGACAACTGGGACACCGCCGTCTACGATCAGTTTCTCAAAGACAAGAAATACGTGCTCTACTTCGGTCGCTTTGAGTTGCGCAAAGGATTTCACACGCTCGCCCACGCGTTTGCCGCGGTTTCTGAATCAATATCCGGAGGCGCATGTCGCGCTCGTCGGTCGAGACACGGAAACGAGTCTGGCGTCGTCGATGGCGGCGTTTGCGCGGGCGCAGTGCAACGGATTTGGCGAGCGACTGCTGATCGTCGAGAACCTGCCGCACAGTTCTTTGTATCCGATAATCGACCGGGCGCGGCTCGTCGTCTTGCCGTCGATGCTGGACAACTTTCCGAACGCGTGTCTCGAAGCGATGGGATTGGGCAAAGTGGTGATCGGGACCACGGGGACCACCTTCGACGAATTGATCGGCGATGGCGTGAACGGATTTCTCGTTCCACCTGACAATCCGCAGGCGCTGGCTGACAAGATGATCGCGGCGTGGACGGAGCCGCGTTTGGCTGAGATGTCGGCGGCGGCGAAGGAGCAGATGCTGCAATTCGCTCCCGAGCAAACCATCCCCTCGTTGTTGAGTTACTATTCCGAAGTGATCGCGCAATGATCGTTAATCGAATTCGTAGTAGCTGGCTCAACTTGAGACCTGTCAAGGCGACGAAGGTTGTCGGCATCGGACTTCCGAAAACGGGAACGACCTCGCTCGGCTACTGCTTCAGGCGTTTCGGGTTCAAGCACCAAACGTACGACATGGACCTCGCGCTCAAAGTCAAAAGGAATCAGATCGACGACGTGTTGCGCGTGGCCGAGCAGCGCGAATCGTTTGAAGACTGGCCGTGGTTTTTGCTCTACAAAGAATTCGATCGGCGGTTTCCGAATACGAAGTTCATTCTCACGTTGCGGAAAGACGCTGCGACTTACGTCAGGAGTCTGCAGGGCCATCACGAGCGCGAGGGGATCCGGAAGCCTGGCTGGGTAAAGCCGCACTGGTGGGATGAGGTCCATGGCATGCAGCCGGCTGAGTGGGATTACGGCCGGTCGGCGCAGCGTTATGAGGACCATAATCGCGCCGTGCTCGAGTATTTTGCTGGACGGATCGGCAAGGATCTGCTGGTGGTATGTTGGGAAAATGGTGACGGCTGGGAGGCGCTGAGTCGCTTTCTCAACAAGCGCGCGCCCGCGGAGCCGTTTCCACATCTGCGCTGATGGGACTCAAGCATCGCATCGCAGTTTACTCGTCGCGCCATTACGACGCGCTGCGCTCGGTTTTTAGTGAGTCGCTGCTGCGACGCTGTGGGATTCGCCGGTACTGGCATGATATCGACGGTTGGTTCACGTGGCGTTCCGCGCAGGAAGAGGCGGTGAGCTCGTTTCCGGAGGGCAGTAGGTTTGTAGAGGTCGGGACGTACCTGGGCCGAAGCCTCTGCTCGCTGGGTGAGGTGGTTGAGCGGAGCGGCAAAAACATCGAGGTGATCGGGATCGACACTTGTCGCGGCAGTGGACCTGAAAATGGAAAGGACTATCACGGCGCTGCGGTCGCAGATGGTGGCGGCACCTTCGCCGGCTTACTTCACAAGAACGTGCTCGACTGTGGCTTCGCCGAAAAAATCACATTGATCATCTCCGACTCTGTTAGGGCTGCCCGATTGTTCGGCGACGCATCACTCGATTGGGTCCACCTCGACGCGCGCCACGATTACGCAAGCGTCCGTGCCGACATCGAAGCGTGGCTGCCAAAAGTTAAAGCCGGCGGCTGGCTATCCGGCGACGACTACGACGCCCGGAAGTGGCCCGAAGTCGTGCAAGCTGTTTCTGAACTATTGCCTGGCGCGCAACTGTGGTCAAACCAACAATGGCGCCTCATCGTTTGAATCCGGCAAACCCTGTAATCCTGTCAAACTATCCCCGGCTCTAAGTCATTCACCCGGCCTTCGGCCCACCTCCCTCATGCCGCATCGCTCGTGCGAGTTTACCCATCGTCTCATAATCAATCGTCCACCCCGCACATGCAGCCGCGAGTCCAATCACGCCACCCTCTCCCGAAAACTCACCTTCATTCTGTAAAAACTCCGCCCCTCGTCCCCACGCCTCAAAAAACTTCTTCTCTTGCCCATCCTTCGTGATCGCAAACAACGCCTCGCTACACCATCTCGCTACCTGAATTATTTCGACGTCGCCCGTAAGCTCCACGGCAAGTCTCTCAAACGCCGGCCGCCGATGCGCTCCATACCGGCTCAAATGCTCCGCAATACTCGCATTCACCTCTTTCGTCACCGCGATTCCCGCACGGAAACTCGGCAATCTCGGCAGCGCCTTCACCCGCGTATCAGCATCGACAAAAATCGCCGTCTCAAACTCCTCCAGCGCCGCCTGCAAAGCAAATCGTTTATCGTGATACGCCGGCCTTCCCCTTCCATTCCCCATGGGCGGCAACTTCGTCACAAAATCAATCGCCATCGGCCCACTCGGCACATGCCTGATCGCGCGCACCGATAAACCCTCAAACTCCCCTGGCTCATCCGTCAACACCAACCACTCCCCCGCCACATCCCCAACCAACAACCTCGCCCTCCGCCTGTAAGCCTCATGAATTGCCAGCGTACAAAAACACACTCTTGACGTGCTCGTATCTTTCCGCTTCGTGAAAAATCTAAGCATCACTTTTGCGCTTTTTGTGGCACTGATCCCGAGTTATAGAAGTACGCGAAAGCCAGCCTGGTGAAAGTGGTTATCGGCGGTGAGTACGTCAGTGATCCCTTCGTCGTTCATGACAACAAAGGACATGCAATCAATCAATCCCCACTCCTTGTCGACTCGGTCAGCGTAAATCTCGAAAGCTCGGCGATAGAGTTCATCTGATGCAGTCACAATCTCAACTCTTGGATCATTTTCGAGCGCAGTTAATAACTTTATCGCTGCTGATCTATAGCGTACTTTCGATAGTGCATTTCCGATTTCAAGGAGAATGGCACGGGTGGTAATGAAGTGTGTACCAGATGCTTCTAATTCGTCAGCCAACTCAGCCGCGCGTGCATGTTTTTCGTCAGTAGTAGCGGAAAGCGCGACCGCGTATGAGGTATCGAGGAAAACTCTATTCATCGGCTGTATCAGTTCCACCGTATAAATAGTCGTCGAGACGAGATGACCAGTCAGGAGGTCCTTCGAGATTCAGTGAGCGAGCCACGCGGAGAAAAGATTCGGGTTCTTGCGCAGAGGTGGGCGCCGGCTCGACTGTTAGGCGAACTCGTGTGTTTGGTTCCAACTGAATGGGGCCGTCCGGTCGAAAAACATTTCCATCAAAAATTGCGTCCAGCGTTTGACTCATAAAGCCTCCGATAGTGAGGTTGCCGAATTACTCACGACATATTTATACCACTAATAACCCACCGAGGGCAGAAAGCAACTGCGTGGCTCGTGATACTCACCCATCGCCATAAGTGTCAGCGGCTTCATTACTCGCATGCCCTGTTTCAAACACCAGCGCAACAAATTGGTCTGGCGTGTTGGTAATAAGAACGACAGCGGGCGACCTTCCGAGAGATTGCCTGCGCCGGTCAGAAGCAATTGCATGTCCTCTTCAGTTTCGGCGACGGCGTGGTTAAGTGGGTAGAAGTGCGGCGCAGACGTGTAAGCCGTGAGACGACCATCACGAATGGCGACTATTGAAGTGAGAAAGGGAGGCATATGCTTCAGCTCGTTGAGACGATCGAAGCCGTGCGTCTTACGACACAACTCCGCGCAAGCCTCATAATCCTGCTCTTGGATGGCGCGGACGGTCACATTCCGGGGCAAATCGCCCTTCAACTCACCTTCGATCAGCGCCAGCGGCTCTTTCACATCAAAACCGCGCGACGCGTACAGCGATAGCGATGCCGTATTGAACGCATCCTGGACCAGCCGAATCCCGGCGCTGCCCTTCCCTCGCTCGATCACGGCCTCCATCAACATCCGCCCCGCACCTTTTGCCTGCGCGGCAGGATCTACCGTAATCGGACCAACCGCGCGAATCGCATCGTATTCCACTAAATGATTCGACCCAATAACCTCGCCATCACGTTCCGCCACAACGCTGAAACTGTAAGGACTCTCAAACAACATCCGCAGTAGATCTATCCCCGCCTGCACCGTCGGAAAATCAGCCCTGAAGTTGTGTGCCTCGGCGATACCCTTGAACGCCTCATAGCAGATCCTGCCACATGTTTCGACATCTTCTGCTTTCATTGAACGTATTTGAATGGACATAGATCAACCTCTAAATAAAACTAACTCTTACATGGCAACTGTAGGGGCGGCCCTCCGTGGCCGCCCGTTCGGGTAACAGAGCGTGTGTTTTGAACGAGCGGGTGGCCACAGAGGGCCACCCCTACAGCTGCTCCTTTGAGAAATCATCATCCCTCTCGTTTTTGTCTATCTGCGCATCGATGTCTGCGCGGTGGAAGCTAACAAAGTTCCACGCAGCGGCAAGGTCCTGTACAGTGAGGGTCGGGTAATCTCTCAGTAAGCCAGCTTCACTTGTTCCTAGACGTCGAGCTTGTTCAAGAAGCCAAACTGGTATCCTTGTGTGCCTGATGCACGGCATGCCACCGATGACCTCCGATTTGGTTTCAATGCCAGGAAAATTGCGGTCGATACTCATGCCGGCTTTTATAACATTTTTAGACTAGTGCGGCAGTAGAGGACGTTCCACTCTTACTTAATCTCAACATCCAGCTCGCGCACGGTTGGGAGTGGGAGGCGGGTCTATTGCTCGCGCCCGGTGGCGACGGCGCGGAGAAGAGCGGGACCGGATTGAAATTTCGAGAGCGTTTCCGAAGTGAGGCCGACACTGCAACTGCCGTGTTGGGCGCGTGGATCGAAGAACGCCAGGTTGTTGGAGGTGCTGGATTCTTTCGAAGTGTGTGCCCTGGATCAGATCGATATCAACGTCTACCTGCGTGCGGCCCGAACCAACTACTGAGGTGTTAACAATCGTTCCTACAGACAACACGTGAGGCGCACTCAACTCCAAACTGCGCACCTGGAAGTATGCGCGATGACTCGCCACTGCTCCGTTCACAAGCAACAAAATGATTACAAACACAAACAGGCGCTTGAGCCAGATGCTCGTGCCTTCAAGATCGCCCTGAAACTGTTTGTCGATCATCATCCCGGCCGACGGGCATGTCTTCCGGCTGTTCCGGCGGGCTCATCTTCACTGCAAACGTTCCACTGGCTCGATTGGTCATTCACCTTCTCCCATCAGTCGAAATGGTCTCAACAATCTGCGCGAGCGCCTGCTTGGCTTCCGGCATTGGTCCAAGCATCCAGTTATGGACCATCTGATCGTATTCACGGTAATCCAAACGCGCGCCTTCGGCAGCGGCCTGGTCGCGCAGCTTGCGGCAGTCAGGATACAGAATGTCGCGCGTGCCGATGAACAAGGTAACCGGCGCGAGATCTTTCAAACTCCCATACACCGGACTCACCAGATAACTCTTCGGATCGACGTCGCGCGCGTAAACCGCACCGCCATACTTCAATCCTGCAACGCCGAGAAACGGATCAACCTTATCAAACTCGGCGATCTCGGGACTTGAAAGCGTCGCGTCGAGCCACGGCGAAAGCAGCACGACGTGGCCCGGCTGATCGCGACCGTCTGCGCGCAGTCGTTGCGCGAGTGCGAGACTGATGCCGCCGCCGGAGGAGTCGCCCATGATCGTGATGTTTGCGCTGCCTGCATTCGCGGCGAGCTCGTCGTAGAGCGGCAACATGAGCGCGAAGACGTCGTGAACGTTGTACTCGGGCGCGTGTGGATAATTCGGCGCGGTAATGGTGCAACTCAGCCTGTCGACCAGCTTCGACATGAAGTCCCAGTGCTGTGGAGCGAAGCTGTTGACGTACGCGCCGCCGTGTAAATAGATGACGCGCTTCTCGCTAAGATTCTGTTTCGGCGCGATGGTCCAAACGAGGTGGCCGTCGATCGTGCGACTCGTGATCAGATGCTTGCGGCGCAGGCGTTTCGAAGGTTCGCTGTAGGTGCGGTCGCCGCTTTCAACGCGCTCTTGCATGCGATTGACAGTTCTCTTCATGCGCATGAGTCGCAAGAGAACGTTGATCGCCTTGCTTTGGATGCTGGGCATGCATTGTCAATTGCCGTAACGCTCGGCCGAGCGCGCACGCGCCTTTGCTGCTTCAACTTCACGATCGCGTGGCGGGGCCGTCGTTACCAGCGCGTCGAGCAGCTCGGTGGCAGCCTGCGCTACCTGCTCGACCGCGCGATTGAAAGCCGCCTCGTTTGCCTTCGAAGGCTTTGCAAAGCCACTTAATTTCCGTACGAATTGCAGCGACGACGCGCGAATCTCTTCCTCGGTCGCCGGCGGTTTGAAGTTATGAAGCGTTTTGATATTTCGACACATGCTGTTTTGTTGCCACCTGCGCTGAAATCGTTGTGACTAAGATGTCACTTGTTCTGAGTGTTTCTGCGAGAGTCGACGAAATGCTCGAGCACGAGGATGAGCACCGTGACCAAAGTCCCGATTACGGCGAGACCAAGAACGCCGAGGCCCACCGCCACGCCGACAGCCGCCGTCATCCAAAGACCCGCGGCGGTGGTCAATCCCTGAATCTCGCGCTGTTCGTTCAGCTTCAGTATAGTCCCGGCGCCGATAAATCCAATACCGGTGACGATGCCCTGGATCACGCGGGATTGACCGTCGAGACTCATACCAGTGTCCTGGCAAGCGATCACGACCACCGCGGTTCCGAGACTCACAAGCATGTGCGTTCGCAGTCCGGCAGGTTTGCCGGCGCGTTCACGCTCGATACCCACAATCGCGCCAAACAACACCGCCGCGAACACACGCAGCAACACCACGACGAGTCGATCGCGATCGGGAAAGCCATTAGTCAGCTCATGCCATAGTGGATCCATGTCTTTATCTCACTTGCTCGCAAACCCAAAAAACCCCGGGTCCATCAAGAACCAGTTAACCAGTCCCGCTAAGATCCCGATCACAAACACAACCATCACGATGATCTTCTGCTTCGTCGTGTCAGGCTTGCCGCCCATGCTGGGAAAGAGGATCAGAAAGATTCCGCCGACGACGCCGAGGGGCGAGAAGGCCGCCATCTTCATGTAGTAAACGCCCTCGGTGCGCAACTGGTGCCAGCCGTAATAAATCATGCCGGCAAAAAGAATGACGAGAACAAGTCCGAAGAGACGTGTTTTGAGCATGAGTCCTCCAGTGCTGAATGGTTAAAACAGGTACGGTATCATGCGCCACTTCACTTTTCGCATGTAATCACGGTAACCCTCTAGCTCTTCTTTCAACATCGCTTCCTCGCCGACCGCGCGCGCGCCGATCGTCAAAATCAAAACCAGGCCGAGCGCGAGCCCGACGATCGAACCCAGCAACAATGGCGCCGCGATGAAGAGCAGCGTCGCACCGGCGTACATCGGGTGCCGCACGATGCCATACAAACCGGTTGAGATCACTTTCTGTCCGCGTTCTTTCTGCATCTTTACTACCGGCGCGGCGAAGGTGTTTTCTCTCAGGGCTTCAAAGACGAAGTAAGTGGCTACGATTTGCAGTAACGCTCCGAGCGCTCTGAGCCACGGAGGAAAGGCCGGACTCCAGTGAAAGCGACGCGCGTCGAGTGGCATGATCGCAAACCAGACGATGAACTCGACGAAGAATAGCGACAGGAGCACTTTGTCCCAGGATTTTTGTGTTTGCTGTATCGGCGAGCCGAAGCGCTCCTTTAGCAATGCCGGATCGTGGAAGTAAAGATAGACGAGGGTGCCGAATGACATCGCGAGGAAGATGACCGAATAAACCCAGCCTTCGGCCCAGCGCCAGTCGCCGGCGAGGAAAAACAGTATGACCGGGAAAAAGAGCAGGTAGAACAAAGAGCCGATGACTCTCGAAAGCGGGACGGTGGCGTCGTCGTTGGAATTCATCTGATTATGTTCACGGACGGGTGGCCACGGAGGGCCACCCCTACAGTTCGTTCCGGATCATTCACAACCACGGGACGAATTGTAGGGGTGGCCCTCCGTGGCCACCCGTCCGATTATTTCCGCGATCTGTTCACACATGCGGCGCGCGTCGTAATTGTCGACGATTCGTTTTCTGTTCTGAGCGCCGATCTTCTCACACAGCGCGGGATCGGATGCGAGCTTTAAAATTGTATGTGACAACGCGGCTGCATCGCCCACTGGCGCGAGTAGTTCTGAAGGGCCCACTACTTCCCTTACGCCTTCGATATCCGTGGCCGCAACCGCCAATCCTGCCGCCATGCATTCCAACACACCGTTCGGACAACCCTCCGATCGCGAGCTAAAGACAGCCACATCAGCCGCCCGCAACAATCCCCCCACATCACTCACGTAGCCCGCAAAACGAACTCCACGCTCGATCCCCAACTCGCGCGCCAGCGCGAGCAGCGATTCATACGCACCGTCGTGCCTACCAGCCAACACGAGCACGGCATCGCGATCTAGTGTCGTCAGCACCGTTCGCCACGCGCGCAAGAGCGTCTCGTGATCTTTATTCGTGTGCAGGTTTGCAACCATGCACGCGACAAAACTCGCGTCGTCGATCTCTAGTCGTTTGCGCCAGTCATCGCGGTCCATCTGCGGCGTCGACTGCTCGATCCCGTTTTGGACCACATGAACCTTCGCAGGATCAACTTTCAACCTCTCGATCAAAAACCGCGCACCGGCATGCGAGTTTGAGACGAAACGCGGCGTCCGTTGCACAGCCCAGCGCTCCCAGGTGGTCCGCGGCAGAAACAAACCCTCGTCGCGCTGGTTCCATACGCAGAGTCGCGCCCCAACCCACTTCCACACAAACCCACACACGACATTCGGCAGCCACGTATACGGCAGCAAGACATCAGGCCTCGCCGCGCGCAACACCCAGGCGACGCGCTGAATGCTCTGCAGACGCTGCGGATTAACAGGCTCGACGCGCCAGCGAATTCCATGTTCTTCGCAGATATCCGCCACTGGCCCAGACTTATTGAATCCCCACACCTCCACCTTTTCCTGCTGAGCCAGATGCCGCGCTAATATCAACGCCTGGCGCTCCGCCCCGCCAAGCTCCAAATTTCCGAGCACCAAGATGATACGACGCCCGCTCACAGCGGCGGATCTTAGGCGTTTACGGCTTCGTGATCCACACATCCGTGTAATCTGTGGATAAAACGCCGTGAATTTTTCCTGTAACTTTTCTCGAACTGAGGTGTTTTAGGAGACGTAGCGCAGCTTATGGCGAGCCAAGATGACGAGTTCACCATGCTGTTTCGGGACTTCTACCCTAGCCTATGCCGCTTTCTAGAGTGTTTATTGGGAGGCCGCGCGCCGCTGGCGCAGGATCTGGCACAGGAAAGTTTCCTGCAGCTCCATCGCACGGCATGGGGAACTATGCCGGTCGACGAGGCGCGCTTCTGGCTCTACCGCGTCGCGCGCAACATGGCGATCAATGAGTTTCGCAAATCGCACACGCGCTACCGGCTGTTTGATCGAGTTGTAGAGACGATGAGACCACGAGCACGCAACCCGGAACAGGAATACGAGACTCGGGAACGCAAAACGCTCGTGCTGGAAATGCTGCAGACGTTGCCCGAAGACCAGCGCACCGCGTTGCTGCTACGGGAACAGGAGCAGTTGAGCTATCGCGAGATCGGACAAGTGCTGAACGTCTCCGAAAGCAAAGTGAAGGTCGACATCTTTCGTGCGCGGGCGTCGCTGCGAGAACGCTGGAGCAGGATCTCTCATATCAATCCTGTGAATCATGTGAATCCTGTCTAAAGGCTGACGAAGACAATTATGAGCTGTAGTTTTACCGAAAAGATCTCATCACTAATCGACGGCGAGCTATCAACCGCGGCAGCACGCGAAGTCGAACGCCACCTGCACGGTTGTACCGAATGCCGGCAAGTGCGCGCCGACTTTCTCAACCTGCGCAGCCAGATCGCGGGCTTCGAAACGTCGATAGTACCTGCCGTTCAAAACCGCGCGCTCAAAAAGATCCTGGCCACGCCGCAACGCAGACTCGCATGGAGTTTTGGCGCTCAAGCCGCCGCTTTCGCAACGCTCGTGATCGTAGCCGCAATCATCGGTTTCCTGATCTACAAGAGCTCCAACACGAACGACAAACACTTGGCGGTCCAAACTCCGACGCCAGCACCGGCCGCTTCAGTAGAACCAAAACCAGAAGCATCGCCTTCGCCAAACAAAGACAACGAGCAGACGGCCCCGCGACGCACACCATCACCAGCGCCAAAGAAATCTCCGGTGCGTGAGCCGAAACCGGGCGAGCAGTTCGCCGCGATTCCATCAGCTCCCGAATCCTGGCGCGCTGCCGACGCGCAAACGATGACGGCCGTGCACTTCGAAAAGTCTGAAACGCTGCTGGTCGCGTTTAGAAACGTGCGCTTGAACGAACCCAGCGCCGCCTCGGAAGTCGCTTACGAGCGCAAGCGCGCCCAACAACTCGTCTTGCAAAACATGATGTTGCGCCGCCAGGCTGACGCCGCCGGCGACGTCCAGATCTCGTCGCTACTCGAGAGCCTGGAACCGATTTTGATCGACATTTCCAATCTTCCGGACAAACCGGACAAAGACGCGTTCCGCGTAATTCGTGAACGCGTCGAACGCAAAAACATCGTGCCGCTGTTGCGCGTCAACTCGACCGCACTCGCACGCGCCCTGGACTAAGACTTGGTCCACAGATTACTCAGATTCACCAAAAAGCATTCTGTGGAATCTGTGTAATCTGTGGATAACTTTAAGGACAAAACGACCACCATGAAGCACCTAGTTAATTATCGCCCCCAAATCAGATCCGGACTCGCACTGCTGGCTGTCGCCGCCGTGGTAACCGTGTTCTCGATTTTCACGCAACGCACTTCCGCCTTCGATCAGGAGCTCTCGAAACTCAATAAGTTTGTGCAGACGAAAGCCAACACCGCCTCGATGCAGATCTTTCGCGAAGGCCGCGACTTCATCGAAGCACAAAACTGGCAACGCGCCGCCGAGAAATTCAACGAGTTCATCAAAGGTTATCCCAAAGATAAAGATCTCGACGCCGCGCTTTACTGGTATGCCTACGCGCTCCGCAAACAGGACCGAAAAGACGACGCCGCCAACGTGCTGATCAAGCTCATCAACCGCTTTCCCGGCTCGACCTGGCGACAGGAAGCGCAGGCAATGCTCGTAGAAATCGGTCGCAAAGACGCCGTCGAGCAGGCGCTCGAGCGTGACGATTGCGAGATCAAAATGCTCGCGTTGCAGAGCTTGTTTCAGGCCGACGAGGAACGCGCGATCGGAATCGCCACGGAAGCACTTCGCACCAGTCCAGCCAAATGTGAGGGTTTTCAGGCCGCGGTTTTATCGATTCTCGGCTCACATGGTGGACCAAAAGTTACTACGATTCTTTTAGACATCGCGCGCAACAATCCCGATCCGAAACTGCGCATGACCGCCATCAGGCGTCTGGGCGAGCAAAAGAGCGATCAAATCACAGACGAGCTGATCAGGATTTACGATGCCGACAAGACGAAGGAGATTCGTTCGCAGGTCATCCGCGCACTCGCAGAGCGTGACGATCCGCGCGCCCGCGCCAAGCTTTTCGAGATCGCCCGCGGCAACGACCCGGTCGAGCTGCGTGCTTATACGGTGCGACAGTTGGGCGAGAAGGACGACGAGCAGACCGTCAATCAACTCGTGTCGTTCTACGACGCCGAACAAAACGTGCAAGTCAGAATGGCCTTGCTGCGCGGCTTCGGCGACTCGAAACAGAAGGTTGCCGTGCGCAAGCTGATGACGATCGCGAAGGCCGATCCGTCAGTGGAATTGCGGAAAGCAGCGGTCAGGTATCTGGGCGACAGCAAAGATCCTGAAGCGCTCAAGTTTTTGGAAGAGCTGTTGAAATAGGATCTGTAGGACCAATTCAACCTATTTTCCCCGGAGGAATTCATGCGCCACTCATTGCTCCTCTTTCTCGCGATCATCGGGATCGCTTGCGCCGGCGGAAATCGCGCGGGCGCCATCACCGTCGTCGCCGCGTCCGACGATCAGCAATCACAATCACCTGCGACCACGATCCAGAGTTTCACTCCGGTCGACGGCGCAGACCTGATGGCCCGGCTCGAAGCCGCGCAGTCACGCGCCGGCGGTCATCAAACGCCGTACTGGTCTGCGTACACTTTCGACGTGCGTCCCGGAGTCGCAGTCGATCCTAACATTCGTGATTTCAACGGCGCCATGAACACGATGGGCGACACGACCGTCTTCATCGGCACGAATTCGGCCGGTGTTACAGTCGAAACTCGTAACCTCGCGATCTTCCTGTTGCGCGATCCGTCCAGCAAACAGATCACGCGCATGGAGGTCTACAACCTCGAGCGCAAACGCGAGTACAGCGGCTACCCGGTTTACTGGCTCGGGCGCGCGAACAACGAAGAGAGTCTCAATTACCTGCGCGCCATCGCCGCCGCCACCCCGCTCGACATGTTGAGCGAACGCGCCGTGCTCGGCATCGCTTTGCATGACGATGCGCGCGTCGGCGGCATGCTCAAAAACTTCGTCACCAGCTCGCCGAACCAACGCATTCGCTCGACTTCTGTTTACTGGTTGGGCCAGGTCGGCGGCGAACAGACATTTCTTGCGTCACTCGTTCGCAACGATTCCGAAGACAAAAAGATTCGCACCTCCGCCGCGCGCGCGATCGGACGGAGTCGTGACCGCGGCACAGTCGCAACGCTGCAGGGACTGTATGAAAGCATGAAAGATCCGGAGATTCGCCGTAGTGTGATTTCGGCAGTGGGCGACAGCGTGGACGAGCAGCCGGCGTTCGCGTTTCTGCTGAACGTTGCGAAGACCGATGCTGAGCCGGAAGCGCGTCGCACGGCGGTGCGCGAGCTCGGGCATTTTGAACGTGAAGACACGGCGGAAGAGTTGCTGAAGATTTACCAGAACGACGCGAACGTCGAGGTGAAACGCGCGGCGTTGCGTTCACTCGGGGAAACGAAGAACCCGCGCGCGCAAACGAAGCTCGTCGAGATCGCGCGGAGCGATGCGAATCCGGAGTTGCGGAAGACGGCGATTCGCGTGATGAGCGAGCGTGGTGAAGCGGCGGTCGACGATCTGCTGAAGTTGTTTGATTCGGAGCAGGCGCCGGAGGTTAAGCGATCGATTCTCCAGTCACTCTCGGATATCAAGAGCACGCGCGTGGAAGACAAGTTGTTTGCAGTCGCGAGCGGTAACGAGGTGATGGATGTCAGGCGGCAGGCAATCCGGTTGCTCGGCGAGCGCGTCAGTAAACGCAGTCTCGAGTTTCTGAGCCAGACGGCGCAGAGCGCGGATGGAAATGCGGAAGTGCAGGTTCAGGCGGTGCGGGCGATCAGTGAGCGAAAGGCTGAAGAGTCAGTGCCGTTACTGATCAAGATCGCGCGCACTCATCCGAACCAGCTCGTGCGCAAGCAGGCCATTCGATCGCTTGGTGAGTCTGGCGATCCGAGGGCCGTGGATTTTTTTAGGGAAGTGTTAGCGAAGTAGTTTTAGACGCAAAGGCGCAAAGATCGCAAAGACGCAAAGGCGAGTCAAATTCCTCGAACACGCACGAAGAATTTGACCCGCCTTTGCGGCTTTGCGCCTTTGCGTCTTTGCTTAAAAACCCTTTTAGATCCCCGCCAGGATTTTCTTCCAGCGCGCCCACGCTTCATCGCGGGCCTTTTTGTTTGGCTCGTTGGCGTCTGGCGCTTCGCCGGCGCGCATGAAGCCGTGGCCCGCGCCTTCATACGTTACCGGCTCATATTTCTTTTTCAACTCCGTCATCGCTTCAGTCGTCTTCGGCAGAGTAGCGTTGATGCGAGCGTCGTTGCCGGCGTAGAACCCGTAGACCGGCGCGGTGATTTTAGCGAGCGCGGCCTTGTCGGGCGTGCCGTCAGCAGACGCCGGCGCTGGTCCATAAAATACAAACGCCGCTTTAATATTCGGATTATTCGTCGCGTACCGGAACGACTGCCCGCCGCCCCAACAATAACCCGTCACTACGATCTTCCCATTCGCAGCCGGAACCTTCGCAATGTAATCCGCAACCGCATTCAAGTCACCCGTGATCTGATCCGGCGGGAGACTGCCGATCGCCTTGCCCACCGCATCTGCACTGAGCGACTCCGTGCCGCCACCGTTCGGCCCCATCCCCGAAAGCAGATCCGGCGCGATCGCCACGTAACCCGCTTCGGCAAGTTGATCGGTCAAACTCTGCACCCAGTCGCTCATGCCAAAGATCTCATGGATCACGATCACGGCCGTCGCTTTATTTTTGTTCTCGGGATAGACCACAAAGCTATTCACCTCGCGCGTCCCGTTCTTTATCTTCACCCACTCACGATGACGCGGCGATTTCGCGACGCGCTGCCTGGCCCACTCCTGCGATACCATGTCGTCAGACGCAGCCGCGCTGTGATTGTGGTTCCCGCTCATATCCTGCGCACAAGCCGTCACCGAACACAGGCACATGAACATCAACAAACTGATCGTTGCTCTCATCTTCCTCCCCCCGTTAGCTCATTTTTGAACCTCAAAATCCACCCACTGGACCTGTGGCACGACTTTGCCCTTCACTCCAATCTCCTTGATCGTCACTTGCAAGTAGTAATATCCCGGTTCGAGATCCGGAGCCAGCCGGACCAGGCCACTCGCAAACCCCCGACTTAGATCCGCGGGAAGAGTCGCCATTTTTATCGGCTCTTCCGGTCCTGAATAAACACTCTTGCCATCGCGAAAAAGCTTCGTTTGCATCACAAGATTTCGCGAAGCGCCGCTTTCGTTCGTCGCGTTGTAGACCATGAAGGCGAAATGGAGGTCTGAGTTCGGAGCGAAACGCCGCGCGCCGGCGTTGTAAAGCTCGTGCTTTACGCTATCAACGCCACTGCCTAAAACAACTCCTGAGGTAGCGAACATTTTATTGTTCAGGTTAGGCACCGCTACAAACTGCCCCGCCGAACCGATTCGCGATGAAGATCTGTCGCGCGCCGCAATGCGCACCTGGTACGCGCCCGGCCGCTTCACCGTCATGTCAAACGTGAGCTGCATGCCGAACTTCAATGCCAGCTCGTAGTCACTCTGCGACAGGCTGATCGTAGCCGAGTGCGTCAGTTGTTGAGCGATGGAGCCATTGTCGCCAAAGATCACTCCGTGCAGATCGAGCGCCGCCTGCTGCCGTCCGGCCGCGAGCGTAAACGTCAGGTCCTTCGCGTCGAGGTAGACAAACGATCGCACCACCGCAGCGTTGTTCTTGTCGCTTGCGTAAAATGAGGTGATGTCGAGATTGACGTCCTGGGCTGCAAAAGGAGAGGCGAGCGCAAGGTTTGTTACGTCGCGCAGTGTCCGCTTTTTGCGTTTCGCTTCTTCTTCGCTGATACCCAGGAAACCGAAACGTGTTCGCAAACTCATTCCCGAGCGTTTCACCTTCGCCTTGATGTGGTGAAATTTGCGGTTGAACGTTTCGTCGGTTGGTCGATAACCAATCAGGTAATAACCGCTCTGATCGTCGACGATATCTTCGAGCCTGAAACTGTTCGAGTTGCGAATCTGAAAGCCGCCCGTTTGCCTTGCTATCAGCTCGGCGCCTTCCCGCCGGGCAGATAGTAATCGTGAACGAAAACCCGCTAAATCAGTTCGAGCAGTGGGAATTTTTCGAAAGTCACTGCCTTGAAACGAGTCGGCGGCGGTCTCACCCGTGTACAGCAGGCCCTGGGTGTCGACCGAATAAATTATGACCGAGGCGCGGATCGCTTTTTCCGCGATCTTATACAGCATGCCGGACCAGTCTCTGGTGTAGCTAAAGGGGTCACCAAGAGAGCTCAAGCCGTCCATATCACCCAGAGAATTACCACCAGCTAAGTTTATATCCTGAGTCTCGCGCGGAATATCGTCGGACATCAGGATCATCGACTTACGACCCGGCAACTCAGCCATGTTGTCGAGGATAAACCTCAAGGCCTTATCCGTTCCCATGTAAGCGTTGGGGCTCCCGCCGCAGCCGCCTCCCTGGGGATCAATTTCCTGGCCCAGAGGCCGGAAAACAGTCAGACCGATGCGGCTACAGGGATTCCAGCGCAGCCGCTCCACCGCGCGATACAAGAGTCGCTTGTCGTTGGTGAACTGTTGCAGCGCGCCCAGCTCGCCGCCCGTGCGGATGATGGCCATCAGGTCGTTCGGTTCTAGTCGTTCGGTTACAAACTTTCTTAAATTGCGCCTGACCTGGCCCATGCTCTCGGCTGACATGCCGAGATCGTCGACGACAAATGCGAGGGTGCGATGTGGATCGTTCGGATTGATACGAGCCGGGGGTGGACCGTCAGGTTGGTTTTTGTCGCGCACTACGGGAGTTGTGTTGGGAAGGTTTGAGATGTAGGCGAAGCTCGTGATCGTCTGTTGTTTGCCGTCTTCATAGATCTCGAAGTCGTTGGCGGTAAGGTTCGTTACGGGCTTCCCGTCTTTGGTGACGACAGCGTCAACCTGCACGAGATTGGTGGTGATTTTTACGACTTCATCCTGATCGTCGCTCGGCTTTTGCGGCTGCGGCGGCGGCGTGGTCTGGGCCAGGGCCGGCAAGAGAACACAGAACGACAATAACTGGGCAAGGAATATTCTGATCTTCACTGGGGTTTTAATCTCCTTACGCTTGACGTCCGGGGAGAGAGATTAGGCCAGAGTGTAAAGCAGAACGGCCAAACTGCAAAGTAATCAGTCGTAAAACCGGGAAACAGGTGTATTATCGGCGCGCTCTTCCATCCCACAAACAGGGAGAATTCCAAGTGTCCAAATTTTTTCTTTTCATCGCATGTGTTCTGATTGGTCTGCTCGTACTCGCCTGTGGGGCGCCGACAAACCGCAATGCCGAGACCACGCCGTCGACTGCGGCTCCGGCAGGTACACCTGTCAGCACCACGAACAGAAATGACAACACAGTCGCCGGCACCGGCGACAAGGTTGGCATCGCCGAGTGCGACAACTTCATCACCGCTTACGAGACCTGCGTCTCCGGCAAGGTTCCCGAAGCGGCGCGCGCGAGTCTGAAAGCCTCAGTAGCCACCTGGCGCACCGAGTGGAAGAAACTGGCTGACAATCCCCAAACGCGCGGCACTCTCGCCGCGGCCTGTCAGAGACAGCGCGAAACAACCATGACCGCGATGAAGGCTTACAACTGCACCTGGTAAGCGAGAAGTACACAAAAGGCACAAAAGGACAAAAGGCACAAAAAGATTTCTTCTGAAGGATCTCTTCTGAAAGTTTCTTCTGAAATTCTTCTAAGAGATCCTTCTGAAAGATTCTGAAAGCTCTCTTCTGAAAGATTCTTCTGAAAGATTTCTTCTTAAATTCTTCTAAGAGAATCTCTTCTGAAAGTTTCTTCTGAAATTCTCTAAGAGATCCTTCGGAAGATTCTGAAAGCTCTCTTCTGAAAGATTCTTCTGAAATTCTTCTAAGAGATCTCTTCTGAAAGATTCTGAAAGTTTCTTCTGAAAGATTTCTTCTGAAATTCTTCTAAGAGATCTCTTCTGAAAGATTCTGAAAGCTCTCTTCTGAAAGTTTCTTCTGAAATTCTCTAAGAGATCTCTTCTGAAAGATTTCTTCTTTATGTGCCTTTTGTTCTTTTGTGCCTTTTGTGTACTAATTTTTCATGGTCATTATCGCGGCCCAGATCTCTATGCCGTCCCAAAAATTTTGTAGCAAGATGTTCTCGTTCTCGGCGTGCTGGTTGTTGTCGTAGTTTGCGATCGGGACGGAGATCGTTACTGTCTTCAACCGCTCGGTAATGATTGAAAGTGGCAGGCTTCCGCCCGAGGTCGGCAATAAAACGATCTTCTCCTTCGCCGTCGACTGCACCGCGTCGATAACAGATTTCGAGATCGGCAGATCCATGCGCGTGCGATCGGCGTTGTAGCCGCCGGGGCGAACGTTGACGCGCGCCAGCAACGGAAACTGCGCTCGCTCAGTATCAGTCGGATCGCGCTCGATAACTTCATAACCCTGCTTGCGAATGTGGTCCACCAGTCGCTGCGCCTGGCGCTGGTGATCGTTGCCCTTCACGAGTCGCAGATCGAGTACGGCTGTGGCGGTAGTCGGAATCACGTTGCGGGCCAGCGCCCCGACGTCACCACTCGCAATACCATTGATGTTCAACGACGGCAGGTTGATCAGCTCGAGCAGCGACTTGCCGCCACCTTCCGTGCGCTTGATGCCGAGCTGGCCCTTCAGCTCTTCATCGTATTGCGGCGCTTCGGCAATCGCGCGGCGCTCCGCTTCGCCGAGCGGCTCGGCGTCGGCGTACCAGCCTTCGATCGTGACGCGCCCGTCGTCGTCTTTCATCGAAGCGAGCAGGCGCGCGAGCATGTGGGCCGGGTTGGGCGACCAGTTGCCGTAGTGACCGCTGTGCAACGGTCGCTTCGCGGCGTAGACGGTGACGTCGACGTTTGTATCACCGCGCGCGCCAAACACGACCTGCTTGCGACCGGACTGGTGTACTGGTCCATCGCCGATGATCCACGCGTCGGCGGCGAGCAGCTCTTTGTTGCGATCGACGATCTCTCCGAGATGTGGCGAGCCGGCTTCTTCCTCACCTTCGAAAAAGAATTTGACGTTGGAAGTGAGCGCGACGCCTTTATCTTTCAGCGCGCTGAACGCGGTCAGGATCGCCATCACGCCCGCTTTGTCGTCTGACGCGGAACGCGCGTAGATGCGCCCCGAGCGGAAGACAGGTTCCCACGGCGCGGTTTCGGTCCACTGTTTGGGATCGGTTGGCTGGCCGTCGTAGTGCGCGTAGACGACGATGGTCCGCCCGGCGCCGGGAGTTTTCCATTCACCGTAAACGGCGGGCGGCGTAGTTGGATTCGAGCCTTCGAGCAGACGCGGGTTCAAGCCACGCTGCCTCATCATCTCGACGATGAGCGCGGCGTTCCGGCGGATGTTCTGCGTGTCGGACGCGACGTTCGGGATCGCGAGCAGCGTGGTGAACTCTTTTAAGATCTGCTGCTCGTTCGCCTGGCGATACTCACGCACTTTGTCCTGCGTGGTTTGAGCAACGATTGCAACCGGCAAAAAGAAGAGAAGGAGAAGGCGCAGCATGCGCGGGATTAAAACATAAATAGGTCCTGTAGGACATATAGGACCTATTTTTCTTTGATGCCGCCATTGTCGAGCGCGGTGTAGATCTCGGGGGAGAAGAGGCCGAGCCAGGGATCGGAGCCCGGCGTCAGGAAGAGCGAGTCGTAGACCTTTGTGTTCAGCTTCTCGACGTCATCGCGTACCGGATCGTTCATCAACCACACGTACAGCTTCGTGTGCATCAGATACTCGTTGCGAACGGTGTCGAGGGCGACCAGTTCCTGAAACTTGCGCGTCAGGTGCGTGAGATCGTCTTCGGTGATGGTTGGGTTCTGGCGTCTGATCAGCGAGATGCTGCGATCGTCGAGCTCTGCATCGGTCGGATGTAGCTGCGCGATCTTTTTCCACGCGGCCTCATCTGTGATCTTGCCAAGCTCGTCTGTCGCGAGGTTCATCGCGCGGAGGATCGACGTTTCGGTGATCGCTTTCGTCACTGCGAGCTGAGCAATCATCAACGCATCGCCTTTCGCGCCTTTTACGATGCGGAAACCCTCAGGCGGCTTGCCGCCGATCTTCATCGTGTCGTTCAGCCACGCCGTAGAGATCCTGTTGTGCTGCTCGCCATAATATCTTCGCAGCATCAGGTTTCTTTCCGCATCGTTCTTGCCGGCGAGCGACTTGAAGAGTTTTTCCGCGTCGAGCAGGCCACGGAGAAATGCGCGTGGTCCATACAAGCCCGGCAATGCGTCGAGCGGGCGTGCGTCGGAGTCGAGGAGGTAGTGAATGCTGTTGCCGGTGAGTGTTCGTTCGAGCTTGCGGCCGTCGCCGAAGTCGATCGTGACCGTCGGCACTGGTCTCACTGTTTGCCAGTGCAAGACGAAGCGATCGTGCAGAACAGTCGACACTTCTTCATTCGGATACAGCACGGTGCGGAAGAAGCGACTGTTCGCGCAGCTAAACTCGTCCGTCAACTTCCCTAAAAGTCGCAACGAGAGAATCGGTTTGCCGAGCGCTTTCGCGGCTTTCCTGGCGGTGTTGAGATCGGTGTACCAGTAGAGCCCGGCGATGTAGCTGTTTCGCTGCTGCGCGACGGCGTCGAGCGCGGCTGAGATTCGCTGCCATTCTTCGTCCGAAGCTGACGGGTTTGCGATGTGGATTTTGATCGCTTCGGCGTACTGCGTTCTGAGCGCCTGCAAGCCCGCCGGGCCGAGTGCTCGCAACTCCTCGATGGCGGCGGCGTTTCCTGAAACGGCCTTTCGGGCAAGTACTTCGGCGGGTTCAGTGGCAAATGCGATTTTTGCGGAAATCAGGAACAGCAGGAGCAATGAAAAGAAGCGGAGCGTCGAGTTCATTGGAAACCTCCAGAGAGTTGAGGCTTTGAATGTGAGTCAGCTACGTGGGTTGCCCGGACAAACGTAGACAGGATTACAGGATTTTTCAAGATTGAAAGATTCATCCTGTTAATCCTGTAAAATCCTGAAATCCTGTCTAAGGTTTTTTCATCAATTCGAGGACGGCTGAGGTCATGGCTTTGACGCCGGTTCTTAACGTCGGTTCTGGAACGGGGGCGAACAGGGCCGAATGCAGGCCGGGCAGGGCGACGCCCGATGCGCGGCTCGCCTTTAGCTTCGCCGGATCCGAAGCGCCGAGCCAGAAGATCGTCGCCGGGATGCTGTGGTCCAGGCTGAAATAACCAAAGTCCTCACTCGCCATCATCGGCGGCATCTCGACCACATTCTCAGCGCCGAGCGCCTGCTTGAATGCGCCCGCGAGCCGCTCAATCAACTTCGGATCGTTATACGTCGAGCCCGTTCCTTCGGCGACTTTCACAACCGGCGCGCGATCTTCCGGAATACCCGCCGTCGCCGCCACGCCCTTCACGATCCGCTCGATCGACGCCAGCACACGCTGCCGCACTTCTTCCTTGTACGTCCGCACCGTCAGTTGCAGGTTCACTTCGTCGGGAATGATGTTGTAACGCGTGCCGCCGTGAATCGAGCCGACTGTCACCACTGCCGGATCGAGCGGTGAATTCTCACGACTCACAATCGTTTGCAAAGCCATCACCACCTGCGCCGCAACCACGATCGGATCCTTCGTCGTCTCGGGCGCCGAACCATGCCCGCCGACACCACGGATCTTGATATCGATCGAAGTCGCACTCGCCATCGCATAACCCGGAGTGTAGCCCACCTTGCCCGCTTCGATGTCCGGCTTGTCGTGCAGCGCGATCGCGAAATCGGGTTTCGGGAAATTCGTGTAAAGGTTGTCGCGCAGCATCGCATTCGCGCCGTCGCCGGTTTCTTCCGCTGGTTGGCCCAGCATCACGAGCGTTCCACTCCAGCGACTCTTCAACTCGCTCAACATCTTCGCGGCGCCGAGAAAGCTGGTCATGTGGATGTCGTGACCGCAGGCGTGCATCACGCTCACGTCGACACCCGCGTCGTTCTTCGTCTTCACGCTGCTCGAGTAAGGCAGTCCGGTTTTTTCTTCAACTGGTAAAGCGTCGAGCTCGGTTCTGACGAGGACCGTCGGGCCTGGACCATTCTTCATCACAGCGACGAGGCCGTAGCCCGACCACTGCGTATTTTGATACTTGCCGATGCGCTCCGTGACGGTGAAGCCGAGTTTGCGCAACTCGCCGGCGACGAAGGCTGACGTTTTTTCTTCACGGTGCGACAGCTCGGGCGCCGCGTGGAGATTGCGATAAGTCACGAGCCACGACGCGATATCGCGATCGATCATGGCGTCGAGTTGTTGGGCGTTGACGTTCACAGTTAAAACCAGGATGAGCAGAACCCAGTTAAACTTTCGCATTCGTGTCTCCGTCGGGTTGGTTCACGCAAAGGCGCAAAGGACGCAAAGACGCAAAGGCGCGCCCGAAAACATTTGACCCGCCTTTGCGTCTTTGCGTTAACTTTGCGTCTTTGCGTGAAATGTTCGTTATGGCTTCGGTGGTAAAGGCCGCTGCAGCGCCGTCGAAATGAAATCCGTCATCCCGGTATCAGTCCCACCATGACGAAACTTGTAATAGTTTGACATCGCCGCCAGCCACTCTTTACGACTCTGGTCCGTCTTCGGATCCGTGCCCGCTGCCGCAATCGCGCGCGCGTAAGCGTCGACGATGCGGTCCATCACGACGCCTATCTTCTCGAGCGCGGCTTTGCTTTCCGGCGTCTCGGGCTTGTTCGCGAAATTAGTTTGATAGTCCGCCGAGAGCTTTTTGTATGGACCTGATTCGTAAGCAACGGCGAGGAAGTAATACATCGAAGGAGTTTTCTTGATGTCGCTGTCGTACTGAGCGGATCTTATCAAGGCATCAATCGCCGAATCGGGAGTTGACTTGAGCGTCAGGTAACCGACGGCGTAGTTCAGGTAAGCGAGCGTGTCGTCTTTGCCTTTGAACGGCGCCCACTCGGTCGGAGTTTTGCCGGCTTCAATCTCGCTAATCGCCTTCCGTGCATACTCGAGAGCGATGGTGTTGAAGCTCTCGTTTTTAGCAGACGCGGCGAGGTAACCGGCGTAACCGAGATCGATCTGCGCGCGCAGGTAGTTTGGCTCGTCGGCGAGGATCTTCGCGCCGGTGCTGTAAGCTTCCGCAAACTTCTTCTCGTTGATCAGTCCCGGCAGCATTCGCTTGCGCTCGTCACGCTCGTAGAACATGACCCACTTGTTCAGATAATCCGTGTACTGATCTTTGTCTTTGTTGTACTTCTTCAGATAGTCCTGCGCGGCCTGGTAAGCTACCGCCGGACGGTCCTGACGGTTGTCGACGAAGCGCTTGTAGATCTCGATCTTGACGGGGTCGTCCGTCTCCTGCGCCAGCACCGTCTGGCGGGCGCCGAGCGCCAACACTGAAAACGTCAGCAAAACCGCCACGCCGAATCTCTGTAACAAACTCATATCCACTCTCCTCCGCTCTTAAGACGTCGGTTTAGACGCTCAATTGCCCATTAAGGGTTTTATCATGCTGAGGTTATAATCAGTCTGCTTTCCCAGAAAATATCACAGGATGATAAGAATTCAGACCCAGGGAGACGCTACTTAAACCGATGACCGAAAGACGCCCTGACCATATCAAATTCTCGGGCCGCATTCTATTTCTAACCGACGATACCGCCCTGATCCGCCAGCAGCTTGAAGCCACGGGCGACGAAGCCGCGGCGCTCGAAACCGAGCTCGCCTCGCAACTGAGCGCGGGCGTGTTGCCGTTGATGAGTAACATCTCGACTGACGAGATCACGCCCGGCTGGGTGTGTTTCTATTACGACGAAACGCTCGGACAATACGTTTACGTCGGCATGCGCGAAGGCGCAGTCAAGAAAGACGAAGTGAAAAACGGCGGCTTCGCCGTCGTCGTTTCCGGACTTTCAAAAGGGTGCGGCTCGTCACGCGAGACCGCGCCGTTTGCCGAAGTCGCAGCGGGAATAAAGCTCGTCATCGCGCAGAGCATCGAGAAGATCTACGGGCAAAACTCCCAAAACATTGGTTTGTTGACTTCAACCGATTTTAGTCTCATCGATCGGATTCGACGCGGCGAGGAGATCCCGCTGTCTGAGTTCACCAAAGGAATCGATCCAATCTCGCAGGACATCGTCACGCACGGCGGTCTCTTCAACTACAACAAAGCGCGTCTCAACGGAAAAGTCTCGCCGCCGCCGATCGAAACACCCGCGCGCCCGATGACGATCGTCGAGAAGATCATCGCGCGGCATGCGTTCGTGACTGCCGGAAAGATTGGCGTCGCAGCAGTGAAACCCGGCGACGCGTTGTTCGCCGTCGCAGACGTGCGCTTCTCGCACGAGTACGTGACGCCGATGGCCGAGTCGTTGTTCAAACAGGCGCTCGGACCAACGGCACGCGTTTCCGAGCCTGATTCGGTGTTTGCGTTTCGCGATCACCTGACGTTTCTCGGGCGCGTGATGTCGCCGAAGCATCGCGAGATGGGCCTGCTCGAGAAGGCCGAGGGTCTGGCGACGACGCAGCAGAGTTTCACCGCACAGCAAAACATCAGGCTTTACGGCGAGAGTCCGGAAGGCGGCTCGGAAGCAATCTGTCACAACGCCGTCGTCGAAGATCTCGCCCTCCCGGGTCAGATCGTGATCGGCACTGATTCGCACACGTGCATGGCGGGCGTGCTCGGCTGTTTCGCGTTCGGCGTCGGATCGACCGACATGGCAAACGCGTGGTACACGAAAGACATTCGCATCCGTGTGCCCGAGACGGTGCGCTACGTTTTGAAAGGAAAGAAGCGCGCTGACGTCGCGGCGAAAGACGTGATGCTTTTCATCCTCGCGTCGGAGTACATGAAGTCGAGCAAAGGCATCGGGAAGGTGCTGGAGTTTGCCGGCGAGGATTTGCGGAACTGGTCGATGGACGAGCGCGCGACGTTGACGAACATGGCGGTCGAGGCGGGCGGCACGACCGGGATTATCGAGCCTGACGAAGTGACGCTCGATTACGTGGTGCGCACGCGCGGACTCGATCCGGAAGAGGTTCGCAAGGGTTTTGTTTACAGCGACGAGGATGCGGAGTACGCGGCAGTGTTCGAGATCGACCTCGACGCGATCGGGCCGATGGTCGCGACGCCGGGCGATCCGCGGAATGGCATTCCGATCGAGGAACTCGACGGCGAGGTCCGCATCGACGCGGCGTATGGCGGCTCGTGTACCGGCGGCAAGATGGCTGACATGGACATGTACGCGTCGGTGCTCGAAAACGCGCTCGCGCATGGGAAGCGCGTGAAGGAAGGCGTGCACCTCTACATTCAGTTTGGCTCGCAGAAGATCAAGCAATACGCGCGGCAGCGTGGTTATATCGACCTTTTCGAGCGTGCGGGCGCGGAGTTGATCGATCCGTCGTGCGGCGCGTGTATCAACGCGGGCCCGGGCGCGTCGCCGAGTGCGGAGACGGTCACGGTCAGCGCGCAAAATCGGAATTTTCCGGGTCGCAGTGGTCCCGGCAAGCTCTACCTCGCCTCACCTTACGTAGTCGCGGCCTCAGCGATCGCCGGCAAGATCGTGGACCCGAAAGAAATATAGGTCCTATAGACATATAGGACCTATTTCCTGAAACCTTTAGCCCTTTCCCGGCACTTACCTACCGAGAGCGATGACTGGCGCGTTCGCGGGAACCCTGATGAACACTTCAGCAGACCTGGTAACTCGCGTGTGCCAGGGCGATGCGGATGCCTTCCGCCTGATTTTCGAGAGGTATTCGCGGCCCGTCATCAGTTTCATTTACGACATGGTCAACGATCGCGCGCTGGCCGAAGAGCTGACGCAGGAAACTTTCGTCCGCGCCTTCCGAGCGATTCACACCATGCGCGCCGAAACCAAACTCTCCACCTGGCTGTTTGGCATTGCGAGAAACGTCGCGCGCGAGTCGCTGCGAGCCCGCGTCCGCGCGAACAATCACGTCCATCTCGCGGATAAGTCGGTCATGGATTTAAGCGACGACAAACCGGCGCCGGTCGAAGGGCTGTTGAGCAAGGAGTTGAACACGCTTCTCCGCCGCTCGCTGGCCGCACTCGACGAAGACAAGCGACTGGTGTTCACGCTCAAGGTTTTGCATCAGTGCAGTTACGAAGAGATCGCCGCGATCACCGGCTTCTCGCTCGCGAAGTTGAAAACTGATCTACACCGCGCCCGCGCGGAGATGCGAAAGAAGATCAGTCCGTACGCTGGAGTTGGTTATGAAGTGTGAAGTTGGCACAGAGTTGTTGGAAGAATATCTGGACGGCGAGCTCGCGCCGCACGACCGCGAGCAGGTTAATGCACATTTGCTGACCTGCATCGAGTGCTCGGAAAGCTTCGCCGCGCTGACCGCCGAACAGGAACTCTTCGCACGCTACGATCGCGAAATCGAAGTCCCGCCATTCCTCTGGACCAGGATCGCGGCGCACACTAAAACCGCAAAACGCAGTTGGCTATTCGGTAAATCATCCCTCGCCACCGCGATCGCCGTGTTGTTACTCGCGATTGCCGGCGGACTGGTCTACCTGCTATCAAAACCCAGGACTCCAGCTCCGACACTGGCAGCAACACCCGCAACCGCCCCAAGCCCGGATCCGGTTCGTAAATCCGTCGAATCCGCGTTACCAAAACGCCAGGCAATCGCTTCCAAACCACGATCACGAACCAAACGACCCGTCATAACGGATCAATCCGACGTGCTCTCGTCTGATCTCGCTTACCTCGACGTCGACGAGCAGGACACAGACTTGCACATCGAACAGAGCAAGATCCTTTTACGCTCGATCAAAAACGTTCAGATCTCCGACGCCGACGAAGAGATCGACGTCACTTACGACAAAGCACTCTCGCGTCGACTGCTTAACGAAAACGTCGTCTTGCGTCGCGACGCCGAGATGAAGGCAAAGTATCCGACTAAAACACTGCTCGCGGATTTGGAACCATTCCTGATTGACATCGCTAACCTGCCCGATCGTGCACGCCCTCAAGACGTGCGGGAAATTAAGGAGCGTGTGCAAAAGACTGAAATCGTGGCAGCGTTACTGGATTACCAGGATCGCGGCGCCAACAATCGCTAATGAGAGTAGAGGCTAAAGAAATGTTGAAACACCTTACATTGTTTGTCTGCGTGCTTGTTTTGCTGATGGCTGGTAGCGCCAGCGCTCAACAAGGAAGAGGCTCCGGCTCCGGCGTGGGCCGTTCCTTCCAACAATCAGGCGCCAGTGAAGCGACGACTGTCTTTCGCAGCGCGCGCGACCTCATCACCGACGGCGATTGGGCCAAAGCACAGGCAAAGTTTGACGAGTATGTCTCGCAATATCCAAACGAGAAAAACGTCGACGCCGCGCTCTACTGGATGGCGTACGCCGAACACAAGCTGGCGAAATACGATCAATGCCGCATGACGATCGATAAGCTGCTCAAGAAGTATCCGAACACGAACTGGAAAGACGACGCGCGCGTGTTGTTGGCCCAGGTGCCCGGCGCTTCCGCAGCCGCGTACGCGGATCTCGTTCGAACCGTGCAGGGCCAGGCAGTGATCGCGCCGCCCGCAATCGAGCAGCCGCTGATTTACTCGCGCGCGGTGACGGCGCCGGCGGTCGGGTTAGCGCCCGCGGCGCAGGTGATTGAAGGCGTGGCTACACCGGCCGCGATCGGTTTTGGTTCCGCTGACGACGCAGACGACGACAACAGCAACGATCCATGTGAATTCAAGATCGTCGTGCTTCAGGCGCTGTTTCAAACCGACGTGCAACGCGGAATCATGGCGGCGAGCGAATGGCTCAAGCCGGGTTCTACGCAGACCGTCCGTTGCAAGAGTGCGGCGCTGACGTTGCTCGGACGCAACGGCGGCAAGACCGTGACGCCCGTGATCCTCGGCGTCGCGCGCAATGAAAGCGATCTGAAACTACGCGCTCGCGCCATCTCCGCGCTGGGAGCGACGAACGACGACAGCGTGGTTGATTCACTGCGCGACTTCGCCATGAGCTCGCAGGACAATTCGATCGTCGAAGCGTCGCTTTACGCACTGAGCAAACACACGGGCGAGCGCGCGATCACGGTGCTCAGCGAGTTTGCCACAAACAGCAGCCGCACGATTCCACAGCGCAAGGTGGCGATTGCCAGCATCGCGGCTCGTCCCGGCGAGCCGGCAGTCGACGCGCTCTTCCGGATTTATGACGGCGATCAAACCCTCGAGATTCGCAAAGCAGTGATTTCCGGTTTCGCAAATCGCAAGAGCGAGCGCGCGGGCACGAAGCTCTTCGACATCGCGCGCAGCTCTGACAATGTCGACCTTCGCAAAGCCGCGATCAGCGCGATCTCGCGTCGCGGCGGTGATAAGGCGATCGAGTTTCTGCTCAATCTTTACGACACGGAAAAGAACGAGGAGTTGAAAGACCAGATCATCAACTCGCTCGGATACGGCAGCGGGATGTGGGCGCCGGTCGTGGTGGATTCAGGGCAAACGGTTTACACCACTGGCGCGCGCAGCAGGATGGAAGACCAGCGCGTGATCCGCAAGATGATCGAGATCGCGCGCAGCCCACAGGCGCCGATGGAACGTCGCAAGCGCGCGATTGGATGGTTGAGCCGAAGTAAAGATCCCGAAGTGCTGAAGTTCCTCGAAGAGCTACTGCGGTAAACACAGATTACGGATTAAAACCACGGATTCAGTTATGAAAGCATTAGCTGTAATTCTCGTACTGTGCGTTGTCGCGCCGGGGCAGACGAAGAGTTTTATCCCGGTCGAGGGCGCTAATCTGAAGGCAAAGATCGATGGCGCGATCGTCGCGGGTAAGGCGAATGCGACGAATGGCCGGTTCTGGATCGGATACCAGTTCGAAGCCCGGCCCGGCGTCGCGATCGATTATGAAGTTGTCGATAGCGCCGGCGGTCTTTACATCTCGACCGACGGCACGTCGATAATGTTCGACCCGAAGCACGAAACGCGCGAGCTCGGCGTGTTCCTTCTCTACGACACGCAGCGCGAGACGTTCATTCGCGCCGAAGTTTACAACCTGCGCCGCGATCGCGAGTACGGTGGTTATCCGGTTTACTGGGCCGGACACATCGGCAACGAAGAGAGTCTGAACTATCTGAAGTCGCTCGCCGATGCGCCCGCACGGGAAGTTAATCGACTCGCCGAGCGCGCGCTGTTCGCCATCGCGTTGCACGACGACGTGCGCGTCGACGCGATACTGACCGAGATGATCCGGCGGCCCGTCGCCGAGCCGATGCGCTCCCGCGCGATCTACTGGCTCGGCAACACACCGGAGACAGCCGCAAAAAACACGCTCTTCGCCGAGCTCGTTCGCAACAACCAGGAGAGCAGTGAAGCACGAAGCGCTGCCATGTCGGCGCTCGCGATGAGCCGCTCTGCCGCCGTGTTGCCGTTGCTACAGAACCTCTTCGAAACGATGACCACGCGCGATCTCAAACGCCGCGCTCTCACCGGCATCGGGCGCAACGATAACGACGCCGCGGCGACGTACCTCGTCCGCGTGGCGGAAACCGATGCAGATCTCGAACTTCAGAAGCATGCAGTGGTTGCGCTTGGGCGGCGTCCGAAGGATGAAGCGATTCCCATCCTGATTCGGATGGCGCGCAATCATCCGAAGATAACAGTGCGCAAGGTTGCGATTCAGGCGCTCGGACAAACTGGTGATGAACGCGCGGTGGCGTTCTTCAATGAACTCTTGAGCAAGGATTAATGTGATGAGTAGTTCGATTCACAATATCGACACGCTTAGAGAAGCGGCGATCACGTTGCTGCGAGAAGTTGAGTCGCTTGCGAGCCGGCAGGAACCGCCACCGGTGCGGCTGGGGTTGCAGGAGGAAGTACAGCGCTACGAGACCGAGCTCATTCGCGAGGCGCTGCAGCGGACGCGCGGCAATCAAAGGCGCGCGGCGAAACTGTTGGGCGTGAAAGTGACGACGCTCAACTGCAAGATCAAGCGCCTGGGAATTCAATGTGAGAGCCCGAATTTTTAGACCGATTTAGACAGGATTACAGGATTTTCAAGATCGACAGGATTCATCTTGTAAATCATGAAAATCCTGTAATCCTGTCTAACACTGTCTCTATTGCATCCGTACCCTAATCTTATTAGTCGTCTTCCCTCTTAACGTCGCACTCACAAACAACGTCTGGCCCGCCGGCGTGTTATCCGGCAGACGAACAACGATCTGCGTGACGGCATCGACTCCCGGCAACTGTCCGACAAACTCGACTGTCAACGGGAAAACATTCAGCGACGCATCCTCCGCGCGTGCCGTCACCGCGGAGCTATTCTCACCCGCCAGCAATTCCATGTTCATCCCAAACACCATCAGCCGCGTGCGATGATCAGTGCTGAAGTTGAAAAGATTCGTCAGCGGAAAGGGATCGCGAACGAACGTCGGCGAGTCGAGCGCCACGGCACTATCCGACCCGACTTCTGAGATCAGCATCGGTTCCGTGAATTGCACACGGAACACCGCACTCGAGCCGCGCGCGAGATAGTAAAGACTGCCATCCGCGCCGACTTTCAAATCCACCGGATTCGAAATGCCCGACGCGAAATCTGACGCTGTTCCCGTCGACGGATCGAAGACCCTGATCCAGCCGGTGCACAGATCCGCGAAGAAATATTTCCCGACGAAACTCTGCGGGAATTGAACAGCCGCCGGATTGTAAAAAGCGCCGCCGGCAATCGCGCAGCCGGTCGTCGCAGTGCCGCCGTGTTGATAAGCAAACAACGGCGATCGAAATTGCGGGTTACTCGTCGGGCCTTCGCTCAGGTTCCAGCCGTAATTCGATCCGCCGATGCCGTCGTTGATCTCTTCCCACGTAACCTCGCCGACGTCGTCGATGAACATCCGGCCTGTTCCCGGTTGAAAGGCAAACGTGAATGGATTGCGCAAGCCAAAGGCCCAGATGGATCGGTTCGCTCCGGTGGCCGTGTTGAAGAAAGGATTGTCAGTAGGGATCGTGCCGTCTGAGTTGATACGCAACATCTTGCCGAGCCTGTTGCTCAACGTCTGCGCGTTTGCTCCGTTCGCGTTCTCGCCGACCGCGACATAAAGCTTGCCATCCGGTCCGAAGTGAATGGCGCCGCCGTTGTGATTCGTGGCGGAGCTGAGATTGTCGAGATCGAGAATGGGCACTTCACTACCGTTCACGACGACGTCGCCGTTTGCAGTGAAGCGACTGACGCGGTTGTGTCGCGGGGTGGAGGGAACGGTGTAGTAGACGTAAAGAAAGTTATTGTTCGCGAAGTTTGGATCGAAGGCGATGCCGAGCAGTCCGCGTTCGCCGCTTGAGTCGACGCTCAACGTGAGAAACGGCGTCGAAAGCAACACGCCGTTCTTGATCACGCGCAGGCTGCCGCCCTGTTGGCAGACGAAGATGCGCCCGTCAGGCGCGAGCTCCATGGCGGTCGGATTCGAGAGACCGCTGATTCCTGTTTCGCTGAATCCCGGTGGCAGCGTCGCGGCATTGATTGCAGACACTGACATCAGCAAGAAAAGAATTAAGGTAAATTTTTTGAGCATTGGTAATTCCGGGGGGAGGCTCGGCAATAATAGCAAGCTTTGGACAGGATTTCAGGATTTTCAGGATTTGTCCGATAACTCGGCGACGATCTCGCGCACGGCCTGGCGTGCTTCTTCGACTTGTTCGGGCTTGAACGAGATGGCGCCGACTACTGCATGCCCGCCGCCGCCGTAACGTTCACAGATCTTCGCGATGTTGTGTGTGCGGGGCACGGGCGCCCAGGGATTTGAGCCTACCGAGATCTTCGTGCGCTGGGACCCACGCGTGAGCGCAACCGAGTAAGTCGCTTCCGGATGCAGGTAGTAAGGGATGAACTTGTTGAAGCCTTCGTAACCCTCGTCAACCAGATCAAACTGCACCACGCCGTTCGCGCTGATCGCCTTCTTCCTGATGACTTCAAGTGTCTTGAGATGTTGCTCGAGTATCGGCTGGAAACGCCGTTGCACTTCCGCGCTCGTCGCCACTTCCTCGAGCGATTGCGTCGTCAGCTCGCGAATGATGCGCTCGATAAACGCGTCGTCCGGATCAGCCTCGATCACCTGCATCAATTGCAGCGCGGGCTCTTTCAACTCGACGCACTGCGCCGGCGACTCGTAAAGCGCGCCGTCGATGATGTGCGCCCAGTGGACCAGAGACGCGATCGGCCCGTCGTCGAACCCAAAACGCTCGTGCGCAACCGCCGCAATGAATTCCGTGCACGACTTCCGCGTCGGATCGAGAAACTTTCGACCCGAAGTGTCGGCGTGAAAATGCGCCTCGTCTTCCGGCGTGAGGAAGGCCGACTCGTGATGATCGAACCACCACGTCAGTTTCTCTGACGCTGCATATTTGAAATCGACAATCGCGTTCTCGTCGGAATCAAACATTCCGAGGTCAAACAAATTGCCGGGCCGGTGCAGCAGTCCGGTGTAGTTGACTTCTGCTTCGGGATGGATGCGTTCTTTGTAGAAGCGCGTGAACGTTGCCGCTGAGGCGACGCCGTCAAAACAGTGACCGTGATACAGGATACGTAGCTTCATTCAAGCGTTGGTTCAGTTTTTGCACGGCTGGATGACGGCGGCTGAAGTAGCGCCGACTTTCGACGCGATGAACTTGTCGACCTCGTCTTCCACCAACTCGCCGTTAACGACAAACGCTTTCTCGGCGAGCACGTCGCCGGTGGCGTTGACTTTCGCGGGTTCGAGAAAGATGTTCCATGGCGAACCCCAGTTGCGCTTGTCGCCGGTGAGTTGCCGGTAGCCGTAATGCGCCGTCTTCAGCTTGTCGTCCCGCGACTCCGATTCAGTCACGATCGGATAAGGTGGACCATCCTTGCCGAAATAGTTGCGCACGTCGTCTTTCGTCGCGTATTCGCTGACGCCGATCACCTGAAATCCCTGCGCCTTGTACTTGTCGTACAACTTCGCCGCGATCGGCGCTTCGTTTTTCCAGTTTCCGCACCACGGCGCAAAGTAAACGATCATGACGAGCTTCTTGCCCGTCATCAGCGCGCGCAAGTCTTCCGTCTTGTCGGCAGTCAAACTCGGCAGCGCCCAGTTTTTGTAGTTCACCGTCGACTCCGTCAGCGGCGAATACTCGTGACCGGCTTGCGCACGCGCAACCGCAGGCGCGATGGCAAGTGCGAGAATAGCGAGGACGAATAAGAGTTTCTTCATGGTACTACTCCATTAGTTGGCGGCGCTGGCAGTTGCGGGCGTTTCCGCGAGCAACGGCTTGACCGCAGCTTCCCACGCGGCTTTGTCGCGCGCGCCGATTATCTTCTGGCGAATGCGGCCCTGGCGATCGATCAGATAAGTCGTCGGCAACACTGACTGTTGGAATTTTACCTTGGCATCACTACCGCCAAGCAAAACTTCGTATTCAAATTTCGCGACTTCCTGCTGGTAAGTGTTCACCCCCTCGGCGCTGTCGTCGAGCGACGCGCCGACAATCTTCAATCCCTGCGGTTGGAGTTCGTGCTGCAACGCGTTGAGAGCGGGGATCTCTTCGCGACAGGGGATGCAGTAAGTAGCCCAGAAGTTCAGCAGCACGACCTGGCCCTGGAGCTCTTTGAGTCGAAACGGTTTGCCGGCGAGTGTTTGAAATTCTACGTCGGGCGCCGTTTCGAAGTTTGCGTTTGCAGTGGCAGGAGTTTGTTTGACTGGCGCCGTGTCAGTCTTGAACCAGCGGTTCAGCAAACCCTCCGGATTCGGAACAATGCCCATGAGGCGCGAGCTGGCCAGCAAAGTCGATTGACCGCTCATCACCAGCGCTCCCACGAGAATCAGCACGACCCCGGAGACGACCTCGACTTTGTGCAGGTGTCTTTTGAAGTTTTTGTAGAAACTCAGAAACTGGTTGATGCCGAGACCCGTCAACAGAAAAGGCACGGCGAGGCCGGCGGAGTAAAACGCTGAAAGGACGAGACCGCTGCGCCAACCGCCGCTCGTGGCGGCGAGGCCGATGATGCCGCCGAGGATTGGACCAATGCACGGCGTCCAGCCGGCGGCGAACGCCATCCCGAGAGCAGCGGAGCCGAGCACGCCGCGCGGCTTGTCGCTCGAGAAGAAACGTGTGTCTTTGTAGAGCGCGCCGATCTTGAGTAGTCCGATCAGTTGCAGGCCAAACGCGACGATGACGAGGCCGCCGATTACCCGCACCCACGGATTGCTCGTGATCGCAGCGCCGACGAGGCCGGCCGTTGTGCCGAGCACGAGAAAGATGACTGACAGGCCGGCGTTGAACGCGAGCGAGTTGACGATCACCGCGCGGCGGCTGCTCACGCCTTCTTTGAGATTATCAATACTGACCCCAGACATCAGCGAGATGTAACCGGGCACGAGCGGTAAAACGCACGGCGAGAGAAACGAGAGTATCCCCGCCGCGAATGAGATAAAAATTCTGAATAAAGTAATTCCTTCGTCCATCGCCTTAAATCATGCCAATCCTGAAAATCCTGTAATCCTGTCTAAAACTGACATCACGGCCGAGCGCGCTTTATTTCTCTTCCACCAACTGCTTAATCAGTTCACCCAGCCGCGCAATCTCTTCTTCACTCGCGCCCAGCGAGATGTAACGCACGACGCCCTTGCGATCGATCAGAAACGACGTCGGGATAGAAAACACGCCGTAGTTGAACTCATTCTTTTCCCCATCCTCGACGACGAATCCATACGGCAGCTTATTCCGCGTGCGGAAGTCGCGCAAATAGACAAGCTCTTCAGCCGGGTTTAACTCTTTCCCGCCGCCGCGTCCATAGTACTTGGTCACGCCCAGGATCACGAGTCCTTTGCCCTTGTACGCATTCTGCCAGCGCGCCAGGTTCGGGAGCGTGTAACGGCATGGACCACACCACGTCGCCCAAAAGTCGATCAATACCACCTGCCCGCGAAAATCCGCTAGCTTCTTCGGCTGCTGCTCAATCCACTCATCGGCAACAAGCTCCGGCAACGCTGGCGTAGTCGACACCAAACTATCGTCGAAAAGCTGTTGTGTGTTCAACTCCGGATCGAGCCTCATCAGACGCACTGTGGCTTCTTTATAAAGATTCGCCGACGGCAACTGGATCGCGAGGCGTCGCAAGTCTGTCAGCGCGGCGATAGCCGACTTCTTCTGATCCGTTTTCAAATACGAATCGGCGATCATCACGGTCGACTTCAACAACATCTCATCGCGCCTGGCAACCTCGTCTTTATTCGTCTCGATAAACTTCTTCGACGCGGCCAGCATTTGCTTCGCGTGCACGGCCATCGGCCCGTGATCTTTCGCGCGCAAGTACCAATCGGTGATCAGAAGCTCCATGCGATAAAGATCGTCGGCGCTCTGCGGCTGGTGATGACTATAGGCTTCGACTGCGGCATTCGCTTCGGCGATGAGATCCTTTTTGACCGCGTAGAGAACGACGACGTTACGAGCCGCCTGCGCCTTTTGACCGTCCGGATCGTCTTTGAGCAACAGGCGCATGGCCGCGAGCGAGCCGTCCGCATCGGCGGCAAGATGATGAAGCATGCCGAGGTAATAGAGATCGTCACCTTTCAAAGATCCGCGCGCTTGCAGGATCGCAGCGTTGCGCACGGCGAGATCTTTCTGCTCTTTCTTCGTTTGTGCTTCGAGTTTCGGATCGTACGGGAGTTTCTGCTTGTTGAATTCCTGAAAGCGACGGCCGAGATATCCGTTGGCTTCCTCGAATAACTCCTGCGCCGGACGCTTATCAGCCTTGCCGTCCGGTTTGGCGGCCGGAGCGAGCCCCTGCGCAAACGTCGAGATTGCGGCCGATAGAATGAATAAGAAAACAGCTTTAATCATCTTTGAGAGGAAACAATTGCTTCGGAAATCAGTTCGCCTGTTAAAGGAGCCAGTAGGATTCCGTTCCGGTAATGCCCGGTTGCACAAAAGAGCCCGTCAATTTCACCACAAGGACCGATGACAGGCAAACCGCCAGCAGCGCGCGGGCGCAATCCCGCCCAGGTAGCGATCACGGGCCTTTCCAGCACATTGGGATCCTAAGCTTAGAATTCCACGTGGACAAGTTGTCGCG
>JADMIO011319497.1_pt1 | contig 92108 bp, 82 predicted proteins | sample 8958161 | NCBI WGS metagenome assembly JADMIO01 (sample SAMN16585339, study PRJNA669376) | soil metagenome | isolation source: Crop rotation soil | place: USA: Cullars Rotation, Alabama | collected 2011
GGGGAGAGATCGCCAGCTACGAAACTGCGACGCGACTTCCGCGCGCAGCGCGGCCAAGCGGGAGCGAGCCGGGGGATGGACGCGACGCGGCTGTGCCGCGGCGAGTGAAGGGGAGAGATCGCCAGCTACGAAACTGCGACGCGACTTCCGCGCGCAGCGCGGCCGAGCGGGAGCGAGCCGGGGGATGGACTCGACGCGGCTTTGCCGCGGCGAGTGAAGGGGGAGAGATCCCTCCTTTTTGACTAGAATAGCCGCCCGATCAACGCGGGCAGAGCCTGTTCGACGCGGAGCACGCGCGGCCCGAGCGAGACCGGTGTGAAGCCGCGCTCGCGGAACCGTTCCACCTCGTACGCCGTGAACGCGCCCTCCGGGCCGATCACCAAGGTGACCGCGCCGTGCACGTCGCGTCGGCAGGGCTCGGACGCGCCGGCAGCGGCGAGCAATCTTTGGCTGTGCGCCGCCATGGCATCGAGCTCGTCCTCGACGAACGGCTTGAAGCGACGCCGCAACAGCACCGACGGCAGGATCGTGTCGCCGCTCTGCTCGAGGCCGAGCACGAGCTGTTCGCGGACGGCGGCGTCGCCGAGGAGCGGGCTCTCCCAATAGCTGCGCTCGACGCGCCAAGCGCCGAGCAGCACGACCTGCTTCACGCCGAGCGCCGCGATGCCTTGCAGCGAACGTCGCAGCACCTTCGGGCGCGGCAACGCCAACACCAACAGGAGCGGGAGGGCGGGCGGCGGATCGCGGTCGAGCGCGACGTCGATCTCGAGCCCGTCGTCGTCGAGCCGGACGATCGCGGCCTCGCCGAGCCTGCCGCCAATCACGCCGACCCGCAGGCGATCGCCGACGGCGGCGCGATGAACGGTGCGGACGTGGTGCAGGCGACGATCGCGGACGACCGCGCGGCCGGCCGTCCCGAGCTCGCTCGGCTCCAGCAGCAGCGTGTTCACGCCGGCGCGACGTCGGGCACGTCGTCGAGCGCGCGGTACACGATACCGCCCCGCGCCCGGATGCACTCGACTTCCTGATCGGCGCCGGCGGACGCGCCGTCGAGGCGGAGGACGGCGTCGCAGCGTTCGGCGAGCCGCAGGCAGAGCGGCAGCATGATGCCGTCGTAGTCCTCGCGTTCGGCCGCGTCGCAGACGGGCAGCGCCAGGTTCACCCCGACCACCGGCACGTGGCCCTTCCGGAAGAGCGCCACCGCCGCCGCGTTCAGGACGGCGAGGTTGCGCTCGCGGTCCTCACGCGACCGAGCACCGCTCGCGTACGGCCCGGACACCATGATCCACATGGGCGTCGGAGTATCAGACGCTCGCGGCGCCGGTCATGTCCTCACCGGCGACGAGCAGGAACTCGTTCTTGGCGCCCGCCAGCCGACGCTCGCGATAGGGCCGATACTCGGGGCTCTCGTAGAACGCGACCGCCGCGGCCCGCGACGGCCACTCGATGACGAGCGCGATCTGCGGCCGCGGGCGGTCGCCTTCGATCTTCTCGACCTTCGACGTGCGCGCGAGATAGCGGCCGCCCGCTCGTTCGACGAGCCGCGTGACGTTCGCGACGTACGCCGGAACCCAGCTCTGATCGGTGATGTCGATCTCGGCGACCGAGTAGTACTTCATGACGACTCCTCTTCTCGCGGGTTCTGCAACTCGAACGTCAATCCGGAACGCGAGCGGTAGCGTAGACGCTCGCGCAGCACGAGCCCGCCGGCGACGCCGCAGAGGACGCAGAAGAGATAGAGCGTCGCCACGGAGATCAGTCCGAGCAACGGTTGGCGCATCGAGAAGGGCGCCAGCGCGTGCATGTCGTGGTGCATCATGCCGTCGAGCAGCACATGACTATAGGTGCCGACGAAGGCGCCAGTCACGGCGGCGGGCGAGGTGATGTGCTCGGCCCACGGCACGACGCCGAAGGTCGGGAAGTGCCCGCTGCGGTTCACCCAACCGCCCACCCACTCGCAGACGGGACGCCCGATGACGACCGACACGACCGCGAGCAGCGTCGCGCCCGCGTAGGTGTGACTGAAGCCGTGCAGCACGTCGGCGCCGCGGAAGAGCCCGACCGCCGGCTCGACGTCGATCAGCACCTGACTGAAGCCGAACACCATCAAGCTGAACCGATCCTCGGCGATCGCCTTGACGGCGAGGCCGGGTCCGAGGTGAAACGGCGTGATCGGCATTGCTGGGTGCGAGGCCGGCCGCGGCGCAGCCCGGCCTCAGGAGGCGCCGCGCGGCCGGCCGAGCAGCTCGTCGATGGCGGTCGCGAGCCCGCGCAGGGCGGCGCCGGCGTCGCCGCGAAACGACGACCCGTGCATGACGGCGAGCGTGCGCGGCGCGAGCTCGGCGAGTCGGTCGAGCGTGGCGCGGGTGTACGGGGTGTACGGCATGTCGTTGGCGAGCGGGCCCGTGAGACCGCCCGCGATGGCGTCGCGCGCCGGCGCCACGATTTCCGACTCCGTGAGCGGCGCCGGGTCGCCCGGCTGGAAGAAGAGGTCGGAGCAGAGGAGCGTGCGCTCGCTCTCGTCGAAGAAGAGCCCGGCGTCCCAGCAATGGGGCACGTGCGGCGTCGCGAGGAAGCGCAAGCGATGGCGCCCGGTCTCCAGGGTCTCGCCGTCGGCGAGCGCGCGCGCGGGGCGGTCGGCGAAGTCGTCGAGCATGACCACCGATCCGACGAAGCTGCACACCGCCTGCGCCTTGGGCGCCGTCGCGAGAAACTGGTTCAAGGCGCCGCACTCGTCGGGCTCGAAATGGCTGAAGCCGATCCAACGGAGCTTCGCGGGGTCAATGACCGACGCGACGCCCGCGCGCGTAGTCTCGAACTCCTTCCGAAACCCGGTGTGCATGAGGAACGGCTCGTCGTCGGCGATCAGGAACTGGTTGAACTGGATCTGATACCCGGGATGGAAGCTCGAGAGGCGGTACGTGTCCGGAGCGATCTCGGTGACGGTGGGAGTCATGCTCATCTCCCGTTACTCGACCAGGACCGCGGTGCCGCTCGCCGACACCATCAGCATGGTGCCGTTCTGGCCGATCACCTCGTAGTCGAGGTCGATGCCGACGACGGCATTGGCGCCGCGCTCGCGGGCGCGGTCCTCCAGCTCGCGCAGGGCGACTTCCCGCGCGTGCTGCAGCTCGCGCTCGTACACGGCTGAGCGCCCGCCGACGATGTCGCGAATGCCGGCGAAGATGTCCTTGAACAGGTTGGCGCCCATGATCGCCTCGCCCGCCACGACGCCGCAGTAGCGCGTGATGCGTTTGCCTTCGATGCTCGGTGTGGTCGTGAGATCCATCGCGGGCTCCTCCGTCAGTCGCTTGGTAGCGATGCGGCGCACCGAAAACAACTCGGGTGGCGGGTCACGGCGCACTCAGCGCCGCGAGACGCCGCTCCAGGAAATGTCGCTCCGGCTCTTGCCGCGTCAACGCGAGCGCCCGCTCGTAGGACGCGCGCGCCTCGGCGTTGCGACCGAGCCGCCGGCAGAGATCGGCCCGCGCTGCGTGCGCGAGGTGATAGTCGGCGAGCTCACCGCGCGCGAGGATCGCGTCGACGAGCGCCAGGCCGGCCGCGGGACCGTCGTGCATGGCGACGGCGGCGGCGCGGTTCAGCTCGACGACGGGCGACGGGTCGGCGCGGGCGAGGAGATCGTAGAGCGCGACGATCTGCGCCCAGTCGGTCGCCGCCGCCGACGGCGCCTGCGCGTGCAGTGCCGCGATCGCGGCCTGCAGCGTGTAGGTGCCGAATCGCCGCGACGCGAGGGCGCGCTCGACCAGCGCGACCCCTTCGGCGATCGGGTCGCGACGCCAGAGCGAACGGTCCTGATCCTCGAGGGTCACGAGGTCGCCCGCCGCGGTCGTGCGCGCGGCGCGGCGCGACTCGTGGAGCAACATCAGCGCCAAGAGGCCGTGCACTTCGGGCTCGGGAAGCAGCTCGGCGAGCACGCGTCCGAGACGAATCGCCTCGCCCGAGAGATCGTGGCGGGTGAGCGTCTCGCCCGACGACGCCGAGTAGCCCTCGTTGAACACCAGGTAGACGACGCGCAGCACCGCATCGAGCCGCTCCGGCAGCTCGACGAGCGACGGCACCTGATAGGGGATGCGAGCCGTCCGGATCTTGCCCTTGGCGCGCACGATTCGCTGCGCGACGGTCGGCGCGGTGGTCAGAAAGGCGCGCGCGATCTCCTCCGTCGTCAGGTCGCAGACCTCGCGGAGCGTGAGCGCGACCTGGGCGTCGGGCGGCAGCGCCGGATGGCAACAGGTGAAGATGAGACGCAAGCGGTCGTCCTGGACCTCGTCGGCCTCCTCGCCGGCGGCGGCGCTGTCGGTCTCGAGCTGCTTGGCGATCTCGACCAGCGACTTGTCGAAGCGTGCCCGCCGCCGGACGGTGTCGATGCCCTTGAAGCGCCCGGCCGACACCAGCCAGGCACGCGGGTTCGCCGGCACGCCGTCGCGCGCCCACTGCTGGACGGCGGCGGCGAATGCCTCGTGCATCGCCTCCTCGGCGAGATCGAAGTCGCCGAGAAGGCGGATCAGCGTGGCAAGCACGCGGCGTGAGTCGCTGCGGTAGACCGCGTCGACCTTCTCACGCACGTGCTCGGTGGCATGCTCGTTCATCTGTGTGGCGCTCTCCCGTGATCGAGAGCGATGATGCCGGACGCGCGCAGCTAGGTCGAAGGGCGCGCTCGGGCGTCAGGGCGTCGTCAGATCGAAGGCGGCCGGACCGCCCGCACTTCGATGCTGCCGACGCGCGCCGCGGGAATGCGCGCCGCGGAGTGGATGGCGTCGTTCAGGTCGCGCGCCTCGAGCAGACAGAATCCGATCAGTCGCTCCGGATCGTCGGCGCCGCCGCCGACCAGCACTTCGTTGCCGCGCACGCGGACGCTCGCTGCGCTCGCGGCCGGTTCCAGGTCGTGCGCGACGATACACTGCGCGGCCGAGAATGCCGGAGCTTCGGCGAGCGGGAGCGTCGTCCGCTCGGCGTAGACCAGACACAGGTAGCGCATCGCGCACCGCCTCGCGGCGTCCGATCGCTCAGCCGCGCTTCATGGTGGCGAGGTCGCGTACCGGCCGCACCTCGACGATCCCGTAGCGCGCCGACGGAATGCGCGAAGCCACGTCGATGGCATCGTCGAGGTCCTTCGCTTCGATCAGGTAGAACCCGGCGAACTGCTCCTTGGTCTCGGCGAAGGGTCCGTCGGTGATCGAGACCTTGCCGCTGCGGACGCGTACCGTGGTCGCCGTCGAGGACCGCTCGAGCGGTTTCGCGGCGATCCAATGCCCGCTCTTGGTGAGCGACTCGTCGAATGCCACGTGGTCCTGGATCAGAGCGTTCCACTCGCCTTCCGGCATGGCGTCGAGCCGGTCTTCGTCCTGGTAGATGAGGCACATGTAGTTCATGGGCGCATGCTCTCCTTGCCCCTAGTCGTTTCGCGCACGGCGGTTTCGACAGGGCGGGCCGCCTTGTCACTCCCGGGCGGCATGCGATAGCACACGCGACGTTGGCCATGCGCGACACGGTCTTCGTCCACTCCAACCGCAAGCAACGCCTCGGCGCGCTGGTGTCCGCGCACTCCCTCCGTGCCCGCTCGGCGGCGCCGGACGACTTCGACGTGCGGATCGTGTGGGCCGAGGACTACCCGTTCATCGCCGCGCGTGACGGCCAGGCGTACCTTCGCGAGGGCCGCCAGGTGGTGTGGACGGAGGACGACCTGCAGTCCTTTCCGCCGCTTCGCTTCGACGTGCCCCGTCTCATGGGCTACGCGGGCCGCGCCATCGTGATGGATCCCGACGTGTTCGCGGTCGGCGACGTGCGCGAGCTCCTGCAGCGCGACATGGGCGGCCGCGCCGTGCTCGCCAAGCGCATGCCGGCGGACGGCCGGAAGCCGCTGCACTGGGCGTCGAGCGTCATGCTGCTCGATTGCGCGCGCCTATCGCACTGGCGCTGCGAGGAGGACTTCGGGCGCCTGTTCTCCAGCGAGCGCGACTACAACGACTGGATGTGGCTCCTCCTCGAGCCGGAGGGAAGCGTCGGCGAGCTCGAGGAGAGCTGGAACCACTTCGACACGCTCGACGCCACCACCAAGCTGCTGCACAACACGCACCGCCGGACGCAGCCGTGGAAGACCGGTCTCCCGGCCGACTTCACGCCGCGCGGGCGCCACGCCGCCGCCGAGGAGCGGCCGTTCTTCGCGCGCGCGCTCGATCGCCTGCGCGGCCGCCCCACGGGTCCGCGCGGCCGCTACAAGCCGCATCCCGATCCGGCGCAGGAGCGGTTCTTCTTCGGCCTCCTCCGCGAGTGCTTGGCAGAGGGCGTGATCGACCGCGCGGTCGTCCTGGAAGAGATCGAGCGCCGGCACGTACGTCACGACGCGCTGGCGCTCGTCGACGCCGCCGGTCGCTGACCAAGACCGATCGGCGGCGTTCGCTCGCTTAGCCGCTACTCGTCGCGTCGAGCCGTCGTCACTTGCCGAGTTTCAGCGCCCGCTCGATCGTCTTGACCAGCGCTTCGGCCGCCGTTGCGACCCAGGCCAATCCTTCGCTGACGCGCTCCAGGTTGGCGCGCTCGATGCGGTCGGCGAGGTCGCGCAGCGCCTTCACGAGGCGGTCGCGTTCGGCGCTCACCTTGGCGTTGATCTGCTCTTCGCCGTAGCGATGTGTCTCTTCCGTCATGGCCGGTACGGTAGCCGACGGGTCGCGCGTTAGTCCATGCCGAACAGAGCCCGCACGCGCGCGACGGCGCGCTCGGTCTCGTCGACGGGCGGCGGCGGCGGGCGCTCGAACGAACGGCCGAGCGGCAGTGCGCGACCGCTCTCGATGAGAGCAGCGTGGAGACGACGCAGATCGCGCGGATAGCGGATCCACCCGCGCGCCGGGAGCTCGGCGAGCCAGCGCGCGGCCGGTCCGGCGGCCGCTCCGGAACGCGCCGCGGGCGCGAGCGCGATGCGGCGCAGAAGATTCTTCGCCCGCGAGCGGAGCGGCCGCGACTCCGGAAGCGCGGCGATCCAGACTCGCCGGCCGGTGCCGCACGCCTCCGCGAGCATCGAGGCGCTGTCGCCGGTGACCACGAAGGCATCGGCGAGCGCGAGATAGGCCGTATAGGGATTCGGCGCGCCGCCGGGCGACCAGTGATGGACGTGGGCCGCGACGCGCAGCGACTCCGCGAGCACGCGTGCGGCGGCGGGCGGCGTGCGGCGGCTCGTGCTGACCAGCAGCGACGCCCCTTCCGCCGCGGCGAGCGCGCTCGTCTCCTCGGCGAGGCGGCGCGCGGCAGGCTCGTCGAGCACGAACGGCTTGGCGCTGCCGCCGACCAAGAGCGCGATCCACGGGCGCGGCAGGGCGGCGAACGTGGGCGCCCACTCGGCCGCGGCGCGCGCGCGCGCCGCCGTGGCGTCGCCGTGCAGCGGCAACGCGAGATGGAGGACGTTCGGACGCTCCGGCAGCCGGTACTGCGGCGTCGTGATGACGAGATCGAAGCGCGCGAGATCGACGCGCGGCCGGCCGAGCTGCACGAGACGGGTTCCGGCTCCGGCGCGGCGCCGAATGTCCTCCGCGACCGGCACGCTACGGCGGCCGGCGCCGATCACGAGATCCGGCCAGGGCGGGACGAGCGGGCTCGAGGCAGCGACGTCGAGCGGGAAGCGCTCCTTCCAGGGAAGCCGCAACCGGCCGCGTGTCGCGCCGTAGCGGAGCTGCTTCACCTCGGTCGGCCAGCCGAGCGCCGCGGCGAGCGTCAGGCACTGCGCGTTGTCGCCGGGCTTGTCGCCGGCGAGCACCCAGATGCGCCGGACGGTCGTCGTCAGGGCGAGCCCGCGCGCTTCCGGCAGATCACCAGGCACGGTTGCAGCCAGATCTCGCCCGGCAGGTCGTCGGTGACCAGGATGGGCTCCAGACCGTGCGCCGGGAGATCGTCGATCCGGCCGCGGAAGTGATCGCGGGTGAGCAGGTAGTCGCGGCGGAGGCCGCGATCGTTGCAGTCCCAGAACGGCTCCACCATGACGGTGTGACGCGCGCTCACCCGGGCCATCTCGCCGAGCGCCTGCGACCGCACCTCCTCCATCTGTTCGAGCGCCAACGACGAGTATACGAGGTCGAAGCTCGCGTCGGGAAACGACAGCCGCGCCGCGCTGCCCTGCTGAAACGTGACGCGCCGGTGCGCGCTCCGATCGGGAAGCGGCTCGGGCGCGAAGCGCTGCAAGACGTCCGGCAGCTCGGCGTTCGATTGCACGGCGCGCGCCGCCGCGATGCCGCCCTCGGTCAGCTCGACGCCGACGAAGGTCGTCTCCGGAAAACGACACGCCAGCACGAGCAGGTTCAAGCCGTTCCCACACCCCACCTCGAGCACCGTGCGCGGCTTCAGCAGGGCGATCGTCCGCATGAGCACCAAGAGGCGCGCCCGCGCGCCGGCGGCGCTGGTCGCGAACATCACGGCGTCGCCGTATTGCCAGGCGGCGCCGGTGGTCGGCCGCGGCTCCATGGCGTACGGCGCGAGGCGTTTCCGCGCCCAGGCGTCGTCATAGGTCGCGGCGATCTTGCGTTGATCGCGGCGTCGCCCGCCGAGCCAGGCGAGCAAACGCCGCTTCCGCAGCTGGCGGCGCGTCTTCGTCGCCTTGCGATCGAGCTCGGCCCGCCACGCCGGATCGGTCGGCAGCAGCTGCCGCGCGACGAACGGTTCCATGGCGGTCAGAAGTCGGGCGCGATCGAGCCCGAGGCCGGCATCGGCGAGCGGTATGAACGTGGGCGGCACGCGACGGGCCGGGATGATGGCGAACCACGACCGCGGCTGCAACGTGGGTGGGCTCCTCCGTCGACCCGCGGCCCCCGTGGCCGACGATACGGCGCAGCGGCGAGCAGCGGTGGCGCGACCTGGGCTTGCGCGTCCGGCGTGCAGCCGTTAACGAGGCGCCGTGCTGTCATCGCTCAAGATCGTCGCGTCTTCGGGGCTCGACATCGCGTCCGCGCTCGGGCGCTTGCCGGGCACGGGGAAGCGCGGCCGAAAGCGGGTGAAGAAAGCCGTCAACCGGGTCTACGCGCGTTGCGAGGACGCTGGGCTCCTGCCTCCGCTTCCCGCCTTCGACGAGCGCTACGAGGAGTACGCCGAGCTGCGCACCGTCGAGGCGGCGTACGCCGACATCCGGCGCGAGTGCGAACAGCTCCTGTGCTTCCGCGACCAGCTGACCGACATGAAGGCGCTCGGCGGCGACTATACCGCGGGCGGCATCCACACGATTCGCTGGAAGGCGTTCATGCTGAAGTCGGGCTCGTTCATCCCCGAGAACTGCGCGCACGCGCCCAAGACCGCCGAAGTGCTGCGCGGTCTGCCGAACGTCTACAACGCGTTCTTCTCGATCCTCGAGCCGCGCCAGTACGTGAGCCCGCACTGGGGCTACTACAAGGGCTTCGTCCGCTATCACCTCGGCGTGGTGATCCCCGGCGACAACGCCGATCAGCGCTGCTGGCTCCGCGTCAATGCCGACCGCGCCGACAACGCGCAACGCGACAAGCGGCTCGTCGAGCGCGGCCCGAAGTACTTCTGGAAGAACGGGCGCGGCGTCATGTTCGACGACACCAACCTGCACGACGCCGCCAACGAGAGCGACGAAGTGCGCGTCGTGCTGTGGCTCGACGTCGCGCGGAAGCTGCCGCGCGTGCTGGCGGCCTACAACCGCGCGCTCCTCTCCGTGATGTACTACGAGCCGTCGATCCGCCGCTTCCGCGAGAACGGCGTCGTGCGGCTGCCCAAGAGCTAGCTCGGCCGGCCCGCGTTTCGGCGAACCGGCGCTCGGGCGGGCCCAGCTCGGTTCTCCGGTGCGACGACTAGCTCGCGCTGCGCGCGTGCCGGCGCGCGTCGCGCACCAGCTCGATGCGCGTGTCCTCGACGCGGTAGACCAGGTCGGCGACGTCGATCAGGTGGCCGTGGTGGCAGATCGCGACGATCGTCACCGCGCCGCGGAGCGCGCGCAGCGTCTCGCCGATGCCGCGCTCGGTCGCGGGGTCGAGCGCGGTGGTCGCCTCGTCGAGCACGAGCAGCTGCGGGCGGCGCACGAGCGCCCGGGCGAGCGCGATGCGCTGCCGCTGGCCGCCGGAGAGGCGGAGACCGCGCTCGCCGACGAGGGTGTCGCCGCCCTCGGAGAGCTCGGCGACGAACTCTTCCGCGCCGGCCGCGGCGAGCGCTGCCGTCACGTCCGCCAGCGACACCGAGGGATCGCCGAGCGTGACGTTGTGAGCGACGCTTTGATGCAACATCAGCGTCTCCTGCGGCACGTAGCCGATGGTGGTGCGCCAGTCGTGCGCGGCGAGCGCGCGGAGCGGTACGCCGTCGACGCTGACCTCGCCGGCGTCGGGCTGCAGGAGACCGATCAGGAGATCGACGAGCGTCGTCTTCCCCGCGCCCGACGGTCCCGTGATCACCGTCAGCGAGCCGGCGGGGATGAGCATGTCGGCGTCGCGCAAGACCGGCCGCGTCTCGTGGGTGAAGCTCACGCTCGATAAACGCATCTCGCGCGTGAAACGCGCCGGCCGGTCGCCCGACGACACCTCGACGGCCGCATGCGCCTCGCGAATCAAGTCGTCGAGCGCCCACCAGGCGGCCTCGCGCACGGCCAACCGCTGGAGACTTTTCTGCACCTTGCCCAGATCGCCGACGATCCGGGCGCACAGGAACACCAGGATCACCACGTCGGCGAGCGGCATCCCCAGCACGGCGAGGCCGACGTAGAGCGCGACCGCGAGGAACAGCATGATGAGCGGGTCCTGCAGCGCTTCGAGTACCGCGCGGCTCATCACCTCGTGCTCGAGCGCGCGATTCAGCCGCCGCGTCTCGCCTTCGAGAACCGGCGCGATCAACGGCTCGCGCGCCATCGCCTTCAACGGTTTCACGGCCTGCAACGTGTCGGTGAGGCGAGCGAGCAGCGCACGGATCCGCTTGGTCTGCCGCTTCCCGGACGTGCGCGACATGCGGACGAGGCGGTTCAGCGCCAACGTGATCAGCGACCCGGCGGCCAGCGCGCCGAGCGTCGCCTGCCAGGACACGAAGCAGGCAACGACGGCGAAGACGAGACACTGGACCAGCAGCGCCAACACGGTCGTACCGTGCAGATACGCGTCGGCCGCCATCTGCGCGTCGACCGCGACCGCGTTGGCGATGGCGCCGATCGGCTTGTGGACGAAGTAGGACCAGCGCGTGGCGAGAAGGGCGTCGATCAGCCGGAGACGGAGCGAAGTCGCAACGTATGCCACGGTGTAGCCCACCTGCCGGTTGGCGAGCAGGAGCAAGAGCGCCTTCAGCGCGATGCCCGCGAGCACCAGGACGAACAGCGTGTGCGGATTCGTCGAGAGCCCGACGGCGCCGAGCGCGTTCGCGAGGCCGCGCTCGAGCGCGGTGTTGCCGGCGCCGTTGCCGGCGGCGACCCGGATCACCGGCAGCAGGCTCGAGATGCCGATGCCCTCCGCGAGCCCGGCAAGCACGAGACAGGTCAACGTCAGCATCGTGCGCCGCGGATAGGTGCGGAGGATCACGAGCAGCAGCTTCACCCGGCGGCTTGTATCAAGGGTCGGACGCGAACGGTAACGCGCCGCCGCGCGGGCATTTGCCCGCCGGCGACGGGAGATCCGCGGCGATCGGAGGTTGACCCTTCGGCGCGCGTCTCATATGCCGCACGCTCGCGTGGCATCACGATGAGCAGCACGAGCGCAGCACCGGCCACGGTTGCCGGAGGACCAGGGAAGCATCCGGCGACGGCGCGGATCGAAGTGCGGCCGGTGCACTCGTCGCGCGACCTCCGGGTCTTCATCGAGCTCCCGAACCGGCTGTACGCCGACGACCCGGCGTGGATCCGGCCGCTCAACACGGAGCAACGCCACACGTTCTCGCCGAAGAGCGCCTTCTATCAGCACGCGCAGGTGCAGCTCTGGGTCGCGTATCGCGACGGCGAGCCGGTCGGACGGATCAGCGCGCAAATCGACGAGCTGCGCACCGAGCGCTACGCCGACGCGACCGGACACTTCGGCGTGCTGGAAGCGGTCGACGACCCCGCCGTGTTCGCGGCGTTGCTCGGCACGGCCGAAGAATGGCTCCGCGCGCAGGGCATGAAGCGCGTGATCGGCCCCTTCAACCTCTCGATCAACGGCGACATCGGCCTCCTGGTCGACGGCTTCGCCGATCCGCCGGTTTTCCTCACCGGGCACGGCCGCCGCTACTACGACGCCCGCGTGCAGGCGCTCGGGTACCACAAGGCGAAGGACGTGGTCGCGTACTCGCTCGATCCGACGGCGACGCCGCCCCGCACGATGGTCGAGTCGGCGCGCCGGGCGCGCGAGACGGCGCGCGTCCACATCCGGCCGCTCGACAAGTCGCGCCTCGAGGCCGAGACCACGACGATCAGCAACATCTTCAACGATGCCTGGGAGCACAATTGGAGCTTCGTACCGTTCACCGCGGCGGAGTTCGCCGAGCTCGGAAGCGCGCTCAAGTACCTCGTGCCGCGTGAGTTCGTGCAGTTCGCGGAAGTCGACGGCGAGCCCGCCGCCATGCTGGTGGTGGTGCCGAACCTGAACGAGCTGATCGGCGACCTGCGCGGACGATTGTTGCCCTTCGGCTGGCTCCGGCTCCTCTGGCGCTTGCGGTTCGCGCCGCCGCGCTCCGCGCGCGTCGCGCTCATGGGCGTGCGACAGAAGTTCCAGGACAGCGCGCTCGCGGCCGCGATCGTGTTCGGCATGATCGAGGCGATTCGTCTCTCCGGACGTGCGAGTCACATGCGCTACGTCGAGATGGGCTGGGTGCTCGAGGACAACTTCGCGCTGCTCCGGTTGATGCGGCTGCTCGGCGGCCACCAGTACAAGACCTACCGCGTCTACGAGAAGCCGCTCCCTGAATAGCGCCGAACCCATCCGCAAGCGTTTCACCGTTCTCGTCATGGCCGGGAGCCGCGGCGGGGACGATCCGTTGGCAGCCGCGAGCGGCGCCGCGTCGAAGGCGCTGACGCCCGTTGCCGGCACGGCCATGCTGGCGCGCGTGCTGGAGACGCTGCGCGCCGCTGCGTCGGTCGAGCGCATCGTCATCTGCGGCCTCGACGACGCCGCCGCCGAGGGCATGGCCGGCGTCGATCTCGTTCCTGGCGATCGCACGCCCGGCGCGAGCGCGGCGCGCGCGATCGCGACCCTCCGTCTCGCGCCGCCGATCGTCATCACGACGGCCGACCATCCGCTGCTGACGGCGGCCACGCTCGACGGCTTCTGCGACCGCGCCGGCGCGATCAATGCCGACGTCACGTTCGGCCTGGTGCCCGCCGCGCTCGTCCGGGCCGCGTTTCCCGCCATCCGACGCACCGCCTACGCGTTTCGCGACGGCGAGTTCTGCGGCTGCAACCTCTACACGCTCCTGACTGCGAAAGGCTGCGAGGCGCCCGCGCTGTGGGCGCGCGTCGAGGAGCATCGGAAGCGTCCCTGGCGGCTGGTCGGCACGCTCGGCTTCGGGACGCTCCTCAGGTTTTTTCTCGGCCGGCTCGCGCTCGCCGACTTGACCGGGCTCGTCTTCGCGCGCACCGGCCTCCGCGTGCGGCCGATCTTCCTCACCGACCCGGCGGCCGGCTTCGACGTCGACACGCTGGAGCAGCGGGCGGCCGCGGAAGCGTTTTTGCTCGACCGCGAGTCCCGCCGCGAGAGCGCGTAGCTCGCGGGCCGATCCGGGGGCATCTGCTTCGTTGCTCGGTCGTTCGCTTGTGCGGCGTAGCTCCGCTACGCCTCCGCGCTCGCTTCCTCGCGCCTCGCATCTGCCCCCGGCTCGACCCGCGAGCTGACGGTGACGGTTAAGCGACCGCGGCGGGCAGGCGATCTAGCGTCGCGGGCGCTGGGACGGGTGGCACGTCGCGCTCGCGGGTGATGCGCGTGTGCAGATCGAGCGCGGGATCGAAGAGCCACTGCATCAGCACGCGCGTCAGCGACCGGTGCGCGTGCAGGTGGTCGTAGAAGTCGGGCGCCAACGCTTTCACCTTCGGCAGATTGACCCACGGTACGCGCACCAGGTCGTGGTGCTCGTTGTGGTAGCCGATGTTGAAGGCGACGCGATTCAGCACGCCGTAGTACGAGTAGGTCTCCTGTCCCGGCACGAAGGTGTAGTGCTCCTGGATCCACCGCGCGCCGAGCGGGTGCAGACCGACGCCGAAGAAGGTCGAGAGCAGCACGTAGACCAGGCCGGCGGTGCCGCAGAGGTACCAGATCACCGCGTCGGTCAGGACGATCGCGACGGTGTTCACGATCACCCAGGGCTCGGCGAACTGCTTCTGGATGCGGAGCGGCCGGACGACCTCGATGGCCGCGAAGAAGAGCAGCCAGACGGCCTTCCGGAACGGCGAGGTGCCGACCACGCGCGCCTCCCAGTGGAAGGCGAGGTCGGCGTCGAAGTCGTATTCGTCGAGGTGCGAGTGGTGCAGCAGGTGGTAGGTCCGAAACGACATCGCGCTCGGGAAACCCTGGCCGACGTTGCACAGGATTCCGAGCAGGCGGTTCCGCAGTTTGCCGCGGACGATCAGGTTGTGGGTGGCGTCGTGGATCAGCACGAAGAGCGCGTGGCTCACGAAGGCGCCCACCAGATAGGCGGCGAGAAAGATCCACAGCGCTCCCGCGTCTTGCAGGAGCCGTGCAATCGCCACCTGCATCGCGACCAACGCGACGATGTAGACCGCCGACGTCGGATAGCGCCCGAAGAGCTCGCGCACCTCGGGATGGCGGCGCAGCACCTCGCGCGCGCGGCGCGGGTGCGGATTGGGGTCGTCGGTGACGACGAACTCGTTCCGCAAGGCTACCTCAGCGCGCGCTGCCGGCGGCGGTTTTCTCCGGCGACGCGACGTCCGCCGTCGCCCACGGCATGGTGCTCACCAGCGCCGGGCGTTCGGCGAGATAGGCGACGACCGCCTGCGCGCGCGGGAGATCGTGCGGATAGTCGATTTCGGCCCAGCGGGCGCCGTCGACCGCGACGCGCTGGACCAGCCCACGCGCGGCGAGCAGGTTCACCGCCGAGAGGTACCAGCGTCGCGAGCCTTCGGGCTCACGGAGGATGTCGGTGAGCGCCTCGGTGAACAGCGCGGGACCCGTGCCGCGATAGATCGAGAACCCGATCGCCTCGCCGTGCGTCTCATTCGCGTCGAGATCCTTGCCGACGCGGGTCACGCGCGCGCCGGCGCATCGCACCTTCATGTCGTCGGCGTCGTAGGCGTCCTTCCGGGCGACCGCCATCGCGACCGGGGCCGTCGGGCTCGCCAGCAGCCGGTCGAGGACGGCCGGATCGGCGAGCGTGTCGCCGTTCAGCAGCAGGAAGTCCTCGTTCATCTCGGGGCTGGCGAGCGCGCAGCTCACCAGGTTGTCGGAGCGGTCGTAGAGCTCGTTGAAGAGCGTCCGGACGCGCATCCCGGGAGGCGTGATCTCCGCGAGCTGGCTCTCGATCGCGGCGGCACCGAAGCCGACGACCACGACCGCCTGATCGATGCCGGCCGCCGCCAGCATGCGCAGCTGCCATTCCAGCACCGTGCACCCGCCGATGCGGAGCAGGCACTTCGGGAGATCTTGCGTCAGGGGAAGCAAACGCCGGCCCTGACCTGCGCTGAGAATGATCCCTTTCAAACCCCGTCCTTGCGGTAGACCCGTCGACCCGCTCCACCCATCCCAGATCACCCCGGCGGCCGAATTGCTACGCTCGTGTGACAGACAAATGCCTCAACGTCAAACAAAACGCGAGGCTGACCGATGGGGTCAGCGGAAAGCGCCCGCCCGGTAAAGCCGCCACGCCTCCGCGCCGAGAGCCAGCAGGGGATGGCGGCGGCGCCGCCAAGCGTGGTCGATCGCGACCCCGGAATGCCGCTCGATCTTCCAGAGCACGTAGTCGACGCCGCCCTCGAAGATGAGCCCGTTCCGCAGCATGCGCGCCAGGAAGCGCGTTTTGGCCCGTAGGCGATCGGTGCGCCAGGCTCGCGCGGCGCGGGCGCGCTCCTCTGCGGGAACGTCGACCTGAAACCGCGTCGCGCCGCCCTCGGCGGCGACCTCGCGTGACGCCCATGGCAGCGCGGGAAGCGCCAGGGCCGTCGCGCGCTCGCAGCGCTCGGCGTGACGGGCCCAGAGCGCGTCGACGGCACCGGGGCGCTCCGGCCGGAGCTCCGCGCCGTAGGTCGCGTGCCAGGCCGACGTCCAGAGCGTGCGGGCGTCGAACGAGCTCGCGACCAGTGGGACGCCGAAACGCACGAACGTCGTGACCGCGCCGGCGAGCGCCGCCACCACCGCGTCGCGCGCGCCATCGTCCGCCGCGTAGACGAGCGCGCACGGTTGCGCGAACCGCGCCCAGAAGTAGGGCTCGGCCGTGCTCGTGGAGGTGAGGGCGTCGAGATCGTCGATCGCCAGCACCGCGTACTTGCAGCGGACGACGCGAATGCCGACCTTTGCCTCTAGATAGAAGACGTTCGGCGGTAAGAGGCGGTTGGCGAGCACGAGCGCGCGCCGGCGATAGGCGGCGGAATAGCTCGTGACCAGCGCGTAGAGGTCGAGCAGGCCTTCGCGGTCGTCGCCCTGACGGAGGTTCGAGCCGTACATCACGACCGCGCGCAGCGCGTCGCCGTAGGTGGCGCGCAGCCGCTCGGTGAGCGCGTGGGCTCCGGCCGGGACCGCGGTCGCGAGCTCCGCTCCCACCATGCCGGCGAGCGTCGTCATGCGGTCGAGCGGAGGAAGTACGCCGATTGTCGCGCCGTCAGGGTGAGCAGACGCGCTTGCGGCGCCGGCGCGAAGAGCTCGCCGTCGAGCGTGAACCCGCCCGCGAAGTCGAGGTCGACCTGATCGGCATTGGCGCTGCGATAGCCGAACTCCGGCACCAACCACGGGCTCGGCCGGCCGCGGAGCGCCGGCACGATCGCGCGCCCGAGGTGCTCGGGCCGGTAGCGCATGGCGCTGAAACGCAGCCGACCCGGGCCTTCGCCCCAGTACGGGCTCACGCCGAGGAACTGCCGGTCGATGGTCGAGACGAGCATGCCGAAGTAGGGCGTCGGTGGGAGCACCGCGCCGTCCACCTCGACCGCCGCCTCCAGCGGCGGAAAGAGCGTGCCGCCCGCGCCGCTCAGCGCTTTGGCGATGAAGGTCCCGAGCGCGACGCCGGCGCCGAGCTGGCCGCGCATGCCGCGCGAGGCGAGCTGCTCGCGCGCGAACATGATCCCGGAGTAGACCCCGCCCGCGCCGAACATCATCGCGTACTGCGGACCCGCTTCGAAGTCGGCGCGTACGACGGCGTGGGACTCGACGGTCCCCGCGAGGACGCCGTCCGCCGAAGCGGCGAGCAGCCGGTGCAGCGCCGCGAGCGGCTTCCGGCCGTAGCCGACGTTCCGTGCCGTCGTGTTGGTGGTGCCGCCGGCCAGTACCGCCAGTACCGGCAGCGACGACGCCGGCGTCGTCAAGAGACCGGTCAGCACCGCTTGAACGGTCCCGTCGCCGCCGTTCACGACGATCACCTCGGCGCCGTCGCGCGCCGCCTCGCGCGTGGCGGCGGCGATTCCGGCGTAGGTGGTCTGCCGGTGGTGCGTGACGGCCGGGTGCGCGGCCAGCAGACTCTCCATCCGCGCCAGCAGGCCGCGCCGAGCGTTCTGGCCGCTCGTCGGATTGCTGATCAGCACGACGCGCAGCGGTCGACGGCGCGGCTCGCCGTCCGCGATGCGAGCCGGCAGGAGATCCGTGCCGGCGAGGTCGGCGTCGAGGCGCCGCGCGTATGGACCCAGGGAAGCCAGGATGCTGCTTAGTGCACTAGATGGCGCACGGCGGCAAGGTCCGCGACGAAGGGTCGTGCCCAGGCCGGCACGGCCCCACGCTCTGCGCCGATCTCCTCCAGCCATGGACGAAGCGAGCCGGAGCGCGAGCGCGCGAAAATGCCCTGCAGCAACCGGATCGCCAGCACGATGGTCGAGAGCACCGTCCACACGGCGACGGCGACGAGACCGGCGCGCGGCGCCCCCGCCAGGAAGAACACGCTCAAGAGGATGAGGTTCGGATTCCGGCGCGCCATCACCAGGCGGAAGTACGAGTCGAACGGGCGCCAGGTGAACAGGGTCGTGCGGGCGACCCAACGCTTGAAGGCGGTCTCGATCAAGCGTCCGGCGACGTAGAACACGAGCATCACCGCCAGCAGCGGGGCGAGCTCCCAGAACGCCGGCGGCCCGCCGGTGACGCCCCAGCCCCAGGCGATGTACCAGATGGGCGGGTGCACCGAGTCGATGCTGTGGTCGAAGTAGTGCCCGAAGGGCGTCGACGCGACGGTGACGCGAGCGAGCTTGCCGTCGACCGTGTCGAGGAAGGTCATGATCCACGCCAGCACGAGACCGGCGCCGAAGCGGCCCTCGGCGAACAGCACGGTCACGAGGAGGACGAGCGCGAAGCTCATCGCGGTGACGGCGTTCGGGCGAATCCCGAACCGGGCGCAGACGTGGGTCACTGCGCGCGCCGGCGCGGGCCACACCCATTTGGTCACGAGGTCCGTCACGCCCTTGTAGGACCCGTCGAAGAGGTGCCGCTCGAGCGCGGCGGCGCGGTCGGCGCGCACGGGCAGGACGACCGGCGGCGCCGCCTTGTGCAGCTTACGGACGAAGGCCTTCGACAAGCTCTCGGGGGTCGCGATCGCGATGCCGGCGATCGCGGGCGCGTGGCCGCCGGCCAACGCGGAACGGGTCGTCGGCAGGGCGTCGCACGGAACGTGGGCGGCAACGGCGGTCGTCGGCCGCGTCCCGTTGCTGCCCGACGCGAGCAGCACGACGTCCGGGCGTCGCAGGAGATCGGCGATGGTGCGGTCCTCGAAGAGGTGATCGCTGCGCAACACGACGATCGTGCCCGTCGCGGGTGCGGTGGCGTCGCCGCGCAGCACGTCGGCCACTCCGGCGGCACGCAGTTGGCGCGCCAGACGCTCGCCGCCGCCGAGACCCCAGAGACGGACCTCGTCGTCGCCGACGATGTAGGCGGCCGTCGTCATTGCGGGATCTGCCAACGGAAGAGCGCCGTCACCGCCAGCAGCGCGGCGGCGGCCGGCACGAGCGCCGTCACGAGCGGCGGAAATCCCGCGACGATCCCGAGATTGGTGAACATGCCCTGCAGCATCTGGAAGCCGAGCCCGACCAGTGCGCCGAGCGTGACCCGCTCGCCGAGACGCACGGTGCGTCCACTCACCAACACCAACGGCACCGCGAGGAGGACCATCACCCCCATGTACACCGGCGCGGTCACCCGTCGCCAGAACGCGACCTCGTGGGCGAGCGGGTTCTGGCCCTGCGCGCGCAACAGCTGAATGGTTCGTCGCAGCTCGGCGAGCGCCAAATCGCGCGGCTCGAGCCAGAGCGACCGAATCTGCTTGGGATCGATCGCGGTGCTCCAGGGCTCCTCGGCGACGCGCCGGTTGGTGGCGACGTCGCGCGCGAAGGCGCTCTCGCGGACGTTCTCCAATCGCCACGCGCCGTCGGCCGGGGCCGCGCTCGCCGCGTGCACGAAGCGGGTCAGGAGACGCCGATCGTCGAAGTCGAAGAGACGGATCTCGCCGAGCGAGCCGTCGGGACGGAGCTGTCCGATGTTGACGAACCGCGAGCCGTCGCGGAGCCACAGCCCCGACGTCGTGCTGAGCGCGCGTCCCCCCGAGAGCGCCAGGGCGCGTTGCGTGTGGGCGCGTTGGCTGAGCGGCGCCGCGATCATCTCGCCGAGCACGACGCCGCCGAGCGCGAGCACGCCGGCGCCGAGCACGGCGGCGAGCGCTATGCGCCGGCGCGACACGCCGGCCGCAAAAAGCGCGGTGATCTCCGAGTCGCTCGCCATGCGGCCGAGCGCCAATACCGCGCCGACCAGAGCCGCGGCGGGAAAGAGGTCGTACGCCTCGCTCGGCAACGTCATGACGACGAAGCGGAGCACGGCGCCGATACCCCAGCCCGGGCTGCCGGCCGACCGCAGCTCCTCGGTGAGGTTGATCACCGCGAACACCGCGAGCAAGCCGGCCAAGGCATACGCGAAGTGCCGGACGACGGCGCCGGCGACGTAGCGGTCGATGAGCTTCACGCCGCCACCATGCGCCGACCGCGCGCGAGCGCGAGCGCGGTGAGAAGACAGGCGCCGTGCACCAGCCAGAGACCGGGTGCCGGAGGAAGAGCGCCGTCGGCGACCCAGCTCTTGGCGGTCGCGAGCAACGTCCGGTACGCGACGTAGAGGATCGCGGCGAGGAAGACGCGCGCGGCGCGGCCGTGGCGCGGGTCGGTGCGCCCGAGCGGCACCGCGAGGAGACACAGCAGCACCGCGGACACCGGCATCGCGCTCCGCCATTGCAGCTCGGCGATCGACTCGGGATCGCGCGCCGTCGCCAGCGCCCGTGCCGACAGGCTCTTTTCGAGCGTCACGTCCGGATCGGGCGGTACCACCGGCAGCTGCATGGCGAGCCGTTCGAACTCGGTCACGACGTGCCGCTCGCCGTCCGGTTGCAGGTCGTACTGCACGCCGTCTTGCAGGATCAAAAGCCGCATCGCACCGCTCGCGTCCCGCGACTCGACCGCGCGCCGGGCCGAGAAGACGGCGATGCCGGACGCGGTCCGCCGTTGCACGAAGACGTTCTCGAGATACTCGGGCTCCGTCGCCGACCGCGACTCGGCGAACACCACCTCGTGGCCGGGCGAATGCAGCTCGTAGAAGATGCCGGGGGTGATGTCGTCGAGACCCGACGCCGCGATCGCGCGATCGCGAACCTCGTAGAAGCGCGCCGCCGCCCAGGGCCGGCCCGCGAACGCCAGCAGAGCGACGCCGACGGCGGCGCAGAGCGCGAACCCGAGCACGGCGCGGTCGAGCCGAGCCGGACCGAGTCCGACGCTCTCCATCGCCAAGAGCTCGCGATCGCGCGACAGCCGATTGATGGCGAGCAGCACGCCGAGATAGAGCACCGCCGGCAACAGCGACGGCAGCGCCATCAAGGTGCGAAGGCCGAGCAGCGATGCGACCACGCTGCCGGGCAGGCTGCCGACGGCGGCATCGGACAGCAGGCTGCTCAGCCGCGTCACCAGGAAGATCGCGAGAACGACCAGGAAGCCGGCGGTCGCGGAAGAGGCGACCTCGCGCACGACGTAGCGGTCGAGCAGCGGTACGACGCGGAGCTCCGTCACCGCCGTGCGGTCGTCGGGAGCGCGCGATGCGCGGTGACGGCGAGCCCGCTCGAGAGCGTCACGACGATCGGCACGCCCGTCGCGAAGCGCAGCGCGGAACGGCGGCCGTCGCCGGAGAGCAAGGCGAAGAGCGCGCGCAGCGCGTGCTTGTGCGAGACGACCAGCACGGAGCGCCCGGCGAGCAGCTCGGGCGCGATGCGCTCCTGCCAGAACGGCACCAGACGTGCGCGCAGGTCGGCGAGGCTCTCGGCGGTCGGGAGCTCGTCCGCGGTCGGGGACGCTCCGGCGGGGCTCAGCGCCGGCGGCCGATAGTCGTAGTCGCGGCGGGCGCGCAGCACCGGCAACACGCCGTAGCGGCGCACCGCGCCGAGCGGGCCGAGACCCTGCAGCGCGCCGTAGTGCCGCTCGTTCAAGCGCCAGCTCCGCTCGATCGTGACGTCCGTGAGGCCCATGGCGCCGAGCACGAGCTCGCCGCTCCGCGCGGCGCGCCGGAGCGCCGACGTGAAACAACGGTCGAACGTGAAGCCGGAGGCGGCGAGCGTCTCGCCGGCTCGTTGCGCCTCCGCTTCGCCGGCGGCGGTGAGCGCGACGTCCGCCCAGCCGGTGAAGCGGTGCGTACGGTTGAACTCGCTTTCGCCGTGGCGGAGCAGCGTGAGCGTCCCGATCGTTGTCGCGGGGCGCCGGGCGGCGGGAGCGCCGCGCTCGTCGATTCCGGCTGCGTGCTCGAGCAAGAGCGTGGCATGGCATCGCGACGGCGCACGGTCAAGATGCGCGGCCGCCGTCGCTGATATAGGCGAAGCGCGTGCGCGTGTTCGTCACCGGCGGAACGGGCTTCGTGGGGTCACACGTCGTGACGGCGTTGCAAAACCACGGGCACACTCCGGTGTGTCTGGTCCGCGATTCGCGAAAAGCGCGGCAGGTTTTCACGCCGTCCTTCCCGGCACTGGTCGACGGCGACCTGGGTGACGCCGCCGCGCTCGCCCGCGGCTCGGAGGGCGCCGACGCGATCGTGCACGTCGCCGGCTCGACCGCGGCGCAAAGCCGCGCCGAGCTCTTCGCGGTGAACGTCGACGGGACGCGCGCGGTCGCCGACGCCGCTCGCGCGGCCGGCGTGCGGCGCTTCGTGCTCGTGAGCAGTCTCTCGGCGGCGGGGCCGGCGACCGGCACCAAGACGCCGAGCACTGGTGACGAAGCGAGTCCGGTCAGCGATTACGGCCGCTCCAAGCTCGCCGGCGAGGCGCCAGTGCGCGCGCTCTCGATCGCGTGGACGATCCTGCGCCCTCCTGCCGTGTACGGACCGCGCGACCTCGAGTTCCTGCGCCTCTTCCGCATCGCCCGGCGCGGCCTCACGCCGGTCTTCGGCGCCGGTGCGCAGCGACTCTCGCTCGTCTTCGCCGCCGACCTCGCCGACGCGATCGTCGCCTGCCTCGACGGTGATGCCGCGTCGGGCCGCGTCTTCTATCCGGCGCACCCCGAGATCACGACGTCCCGTGGTCTCGTCGAATCGATCGCCGCGGCCGTCGGCAAGGCGCCGCGCATCGTTCGCGTCCCGACCGCGATCGTACGGCCGCTGCTGTGGATCAGCGGCACGGCGGCCCGCTTCACCGGCAAGGCGACGCTGCTCTCCCCCGACAAGGCGAGCGAGATCCTCGCCGACGCCTGGACGTGCTCACCGGCTGCGCTCGAATCGGCGACCGGTTGGCGCGCCGCGACGCCGCTCGCTGCCGGGCTGCGCAAGACGGCCGATTGGTATCGCGCCGAGGGGTGGCTGTGACTCGGCCTCGACGCTATGCGGCCGGCTGCGCGGACGTCCGCTGCTGATCGGGCATGAACCACGACCAGTCCTCGCGATCGGCGACCGGCAGGTTCTCGGGATCGAACTCCGGGATGTCGTACCGCTTCCGGACCTGCGCGAAGGCGTCGAGCGCCAAGTCGAGGTGCTCGCGGGTGTGGGTCGGCATCACGCTGGTGCGGATGAGCGAGCGGCCGAACGGCACTACGGGGTACGGTACCGGCAGCGCGAAGACGCCGAGGTCGAGCAGGTCGCGCGCGACGCGGAACGCCAGCGACTCGGAGCCGATCATCGCGGGCACGATCGGCGTCGTCGAGCCCATCGTGTAGTAGCCGATCGCGTCGAGGCCCTCGCGCCAGTAGCGGGCGTTGGCCCACACCTTGGCGCGCAGCTCGCCGGCCTCCGCGCGCATGACGTGCAGCGCCGCCAGCGCTGCCGCCACCGACGCCGGCGGCAGGCCGGCGGTGAAGATCAACGAGCGGGTCTTGTGGCGGAGCCAATCGATCACGCGCTTCTCGGCGCAGACGAAGCCGCCCATGCTCGCGAGCGACTTGCTGAAGGTGCCGAACAGGAGATCGACCTCGGGGCGCACGCCTTGCTCGAAGACGGCGCCGCGGCCGTCGGCGCCGAGCACGCCGATCCCGTGCGCATCGTCGACGTAGAGCTTGAAGCGATGGCGCCGCTTCAGCTCGGCGAGACGCCGGAGGTCCATCACCCGTCCGGTCATCGAGAAGACGGCGTCGCAGACAACCAGCGCGTGCGACCAGTCGGCCTGCTCGCCGAGCTGGCGCGCCAGATCGTCGAGGTCGTCGAAAACGCGCACCTGGCCGCGCGCGAGACGCGTACCGTCGATCAGGCTCGCGTGGTTCTCGCGCTCCGAGAAGATGACGGCGCCCGGGATCGATCCCAGAGCCGCGATCACCCCGACGTTGGCGAGGAACCCCGACGCGAACACCAGCGCCTGCTCGTAACCGAAGAGCGTGGCGAGCTCGTGCTCGAGCTGGTCGTGCAGGTCGAGGTTGCCGTTCAGGAAGCGCGATCCGGTACAGCCCGTGCCGTACTGATCGATCGCTTGCCGCGCCGCCTCGCGCACCTTCGGGTGATGGGTCAGCCCGAGATAGTTGTTCGACCCCATCATCACCACTTCTTTGCCTTGGTAGGTGACGACCGGCCCCTCGGACCCCTCGAGCGGAAGGAAGAACGGGTAGATGCCCGCCATCCGCGCGAATACCGGCTCGACGTAGTCGTAGCAGGTCTGGAAAAGATCCATTCGTCTCCGCCTCCTCCCGAGCAACCCGGGCGACACTTCTGTAAGGAGGAAACCGCTAAGAATCAAATGATAACGGGCCCCGCTCGGCCGCGCGCTCTGCGCGCGGATGTCGCTTCGTTGTCCCAATAGGGCCGATTCAGGCTTCCGCGATCGACTTCAGGTTGGCGAGGCAGGTCTCGAAGTCGGTGCCGATCATGCGGTCCAGGTCGAGGAAGATGCCGATCAGCTTCGCCACATATGGGCTCGGACCGTGCATCGACCACGTGACGTCGTTCTCGTAGGGCGGCCATGCGCCCCAGCGCTGGAAGTCGCTGATCAACGGAAACATCTTCTCGGGCGGCGCCTGGATCAGCGCGGTGCGCGTGACGCGGAAATCGCTCGGCTTGGTGGCTGCGTAGCCGAGCACGATCCCGATCGTGGCGACGACGACGACCAGAATGATCTTGCGTGTCGATTCGGCGCTCCTTGGATCGACTAGTGGAGGAAGGCATCACATTCTCAAGGAGAGCACCGACGATGCGAGTGAATCCGTACTTGAATTTCAATGGTCAGTGCGCGGCGGCGTTCGAGTTCTACGCGCGCTGTCTCGGCGGCAAGATCGAAGCGATGATCACCCACCGCGGCTCGCCGGCGGAAGGGCAAGTCGCGCCCGAGTGGCTCGACAAGATCATGCATGCGCGCCTCGTCGTCGACGGCGACGTCATCATGGGATCCGACGCGCCGCCGGAGCACTTCGAGCCGCCGCGGGGTTTTTCCGTCACCGTCAACATCGACGACCCGAGCAAGGCCGAGCGCGTCTTCAACGCGCTGGCGGAAGGCGGTCAGTTGCGCCTGCCGATCCAGAAGACCTTCTGGGCGGAGCGCTTCGGCATGCTGGTCGATCGCTACGGCATCCCGTGGATGGTGAACTGCGAAGCGGCCGGCTGAGCCGCCCTCCTTCAGCCGAGGATTTCGTTCACGCGGAAATACGAGCGCGGGAACGCGCGCGGCGCGACCCGTCGGCCGCGCGTCATCTGCTGATGCTCGCGATATCCCGACGACGAGGGGCGGCGATACACCTCAATCGCCTCCCCAGGGATGTCGACGAGCCAGAGCTCGCGCACGTGCTTCCGGGCGTAGAGCGCGAGCTTGACGCTGCGGTCGTAGGAGACGCGGGAGTCGGACACCTCGATCGTGAGCAACGTATCCGAGGGCCGCGGGTGCGCCGAGCTGTAGAAGTCGCTCCGTGCCGCCAGAATCGTGAGGTCGGGTTGCGGCTCGGAATAGTCGTCGAGGATCATCGGATTCTGCACGGCCACGACGGCGCGGCGTCCGAGCCGCCTGGTGAAGAGCGCGAGCAAGCGGTTGACGGTACCGCTGTGGCGCGGCCCGATCGGACTCATCTCGACGATCTCACCGTCGAGGAGCTCGACGCGATCGTCCTCATGGAAGATGCCCGCGTCGGCCATCCGATGGTACTCGTGGATGGTGAAGCGCCGGCGCGTCGGCACGGACGTCGACGCTTCGGCGTGCTGGACTCGCGGCATCACGGCGGTGCTTACCATAGTTGCCGGCTCGTCGAGAACGCATGCGGGACGATGCTGAGCACCGACTATGTGCACGCGGTGCGCGTCGCGCGACGCGACGAGTACGTAGTTCTCGCTTGACCTCCGGCGCGCGCGCGGGTTACGGCGTGCGTCGGAGGGGCGGATGATGGACGCGAAAGCGCGATCGCGATTGTTCGAGACGATTCGCGATCATCTCGGCATGCACGTGAAGCGGCTGCATGGCCGGATGACCCGTAAGGTCTTCCAGGCCGGCGCCTCGGTTCGGAACTGCAACGGCAGCTGCTGTCTGAAGGGCAGCGTCGCGTCGCTCGACGAATACAAACGCATCATGAAGCACGCCGAGATCATCGCGCCCTTCATGACCTCGCGGGCGCGGAACGACCCGAAGCGCTGGTTCGAGGCGCGCGTCAAGAAAGACCCCGACTACCTGTGCGGCAAGGCGGTGGCGACGCGGGTGCTCGACGGCCAGTGCGTCTTCTTGCGGGACGATCGCCTGTGCTCGCTGCAGATGGCGGGGCAGGAGCACCTCGGAACGCCGTTCGCGCTGAAGCCGGCGATCTGCCTCCTCTGGCCGCTCTGCGTGGTCGACGGCGACCTCGACGTCGGGTACGCGTCCTTCACCCGGCGGCGCGAGTGCTGCGCCCCCGTGCAGGGTGGCGAGCGGACGATCTACGAGGTCATCGGCCCCGACGACGCGTCGATCCGCATGATGGCGGAACCCGAGAACACGCGCGGCGGCGCATCGACCGCGACCAAGAAGGCACGCGCGGCGCGTGGCTGAGCGCAACGAGCCGGGAGCGTCGCCTCGGACGGGCGCGGCCCGTCGCGGGCGAGGGAGCCGACTACCGCACCTCGACGCCGACGCTGAGTAGCGAGGCGTCACCGCGAGCGCCGTTCGAGGTGACCTCGCCGACCCGGACGCCGATGTCGCCGCGATCGATTCCGGCGCCCGCGGTGACCGCGAATCGGCAGGTGATGTCGAGCGGGAAGCTCACCGTCTGCGCGCTCGCGACGATGAGCCGCATCGTGCCGTCGTCGCGATCGTTGCCGATCAGCATGCCGCTGCCGCTCGTCGTGCAATCGACCTGATCGCCGCTGCCGACGAAATCGCCGGCGGTGCGCGGGTAGGTGACGAAGAGATCGAAGCCCTCGAGCGCGGTCCTGGCGACCGCGTGGAACACGACCGTGCGCGTTCCGGAGCGCGCCGGCCGCATCGGCGCGACTGCCGGCATCCCACCGCCGCCCTCGGCGTCGGCGGCGGGCGCCTCGGGTGCGACGGCACGCGGCGCGACGAACGCCGGTGCTCCCGCGCGCTCGGGCGTCCGGAACGCGCGCGCGGCCGGCGCCGCGGGCGCGAGGACGGCGCCGTTCCGGCTCGCGGGTTCCGGTTCTTGCGGAGCCGCGTCGCCGATCGCCACGGGCGTCCCGGTGGGGACGCCGACCGGTGAGGGAGAGATGCCGTGTCGAGGCGACGTCGCGGCGAGGGTCGGCGACAGCGCGAGCGCACGCGAGGCTCCGGGAGTCGGCGTGGCCGTGACCCCGCTCGCCGACGGCGACGCATTGGGCGTCGCGGTTTCTGCGCCGGCGGCCACCGCGATCAGCACCAACGCCGTCGCCACCGCCACGACACCTCCGGAGCATCGAACCCTCATCCGACGGACTATATCGCGCGCTCGGACGGAACGCGCCAGCACGTGGCGGCGCATGCGTGCGGTACCGCCGACGCGATGCTAGAACCGCCCGATTCCCGACCCGTTGAGGAGCTTCTGCATGCGACGTGACGCCTTCAGCGAAGAGCACGAGCTCTTCCGCGAGCAGTTCAAGAAGTTCGCCGCCAAGGAGATCGAGCCCAAGATTCCCGTCTGGAACCGCGAAGGCATCACCGACCGCGAGACCTGGAAGAAGATGGGCGAGGCGGGCTTTCTCGCACCGTGCATGCCCGAAGAGTACGGCGGCGCCGGCGGCGACTTCCGCTACGACGCGATCATCATGGAGGAGCTCGCCTACCTCCGCGCCCACGGGATCATGACCGTCGTCCACGCGTCGATCTGTCTTCCCTACCTCGTCACGTTCGGCACGGCGGCGCAGAAGCGGAAGTTCATCCCGCCGGCGGTCACCGGCGACCTGCTCCTCGGGATCGGCATGACCGAGCCCGGCGCCGGCTCCGACCTCGCCAACATCCAGACCAAGGCCATCCGCGACGGCGACCACTACGTCGTGAACGGCGCCAAGACCTTCATCTCGATCGGCCAGCTCGGCGGGCTCTACATCGTGGCCGTGAAGACCGACCCGAACGCCAAGCCGGCGCACAAGGGCGTCAGTCTGCTCCTGATCGAGGCCGACTCTCCCGGGTTCGTGCGCGGCCGGAAGCTCGAGAAGCTCGGCCTCCCGGCGCAGGACACCAGCGAGCTCTTCTTCGAGGATTGCCGCGTCCCGATCGAGAACCTGCTCGGCAAGGAAGGGCAGGGCTTCAAGATGATGATGGAGAAGCTGCAGCAGGAGCGCCTCTCGATCGCCGTCACGTCGATCGCGTCCTGCCGCCGCGCGCTCGACGACACCATCGCCTACGTGCAGCAGCGCAAAGCCTTCGGGAAGCCGATCGCGCACTTCCAGAACACACAGTTCACGCTCGCCGAGCTCGCGACCCAGATCCAGATCGGTCAGACCTTCGTCGATCAGCTGCTCGTCCAGCACGTGCGCGGCGACGAGATCGTCGCCGAGGTGAGCATGGCGAAGTGGTGGGCGACCGATCTTCAGAAACGCGTGACGGCCGAATGTCTCCAGCTGCACGGCGGCTACGGCTTCATGCTCGAGTACCCGATCGCGATGGACTACGCGGATGCGGCCGTCCAGTCGATCTACGCGGGGTCGAACGAGATCATGAAGGTGATCATTGCGCGGCGCATGGGGCTCGGGGGGTGAAGATCATCGCTGCGACGGCGGTCGTCGAGAATGCGGACGGTGGAGGGCTCGTCGTCGGGTCCTTGTATGTCGCGCATGAGATACGCGAGCATCCAGGGGCCCGGCAGACCGAAGGGGTCCAGGTCTTCGAGACCGTTCCGTAGCGCAGTGTCGCCGGGTCGCTGGGTTCTCTCCAGAGCTCGTCCAGTTGCGGGAGTCAGAGCTCGCATTTGCAAGGTAGAGCGGTGAGAGAACGATCTTCGAAAGGAGGACTGGCCCGTGGGTACACGCAGAGAAGTGTGGATCGGTGTTGACGTGGCGAAGGACGTGATCGATGTCGCGGCCGGCGACGGGGCGGTGGTGCGGATCGCGCGCACGGTGGAGCGGGTGGCGGCATGGACGACGAGCGTGCCGCGCACGGCGCGCGTCGTGCTCGAGGCGACGGGTGGATACGAGCAGCTGGTGGCGACGGCGTTACGGGCGCGCGGGATTGCCGTCAGCATCGTGAATCCGCGACAGGTCCGGGACTTCGCCAAGGCGACGGGGCAACTGGCGAAGACCGATCGGATCGACGCGCGGGTACTGGCGCAGTTTGGCGCGGCCACGCGGCCGCGGGTGACGGTCGCGCTGTCGAAGGACGTGCAGGCCTTGCGGGCATTGCTCGATCGGCGGCGGCAACTCGTCGGGACGCGGACGGCGGAGAAGAACCGACGGCAACAGCCGGCGGATGCGATTGTCAGCGGATCGATCGATGAGCACATCGCCTGGCTCGACGGTCAAATTGCGGGCATCGATCGCGCGATTGATGCGCTGGTGCAGACGCGACCGGAGCTGCGCGACGCCGTGAAGCGGTACGAAACGGTGCCGGGCGTAGGGCGTGTCGTGGCGACGACGCTCGTGACTCACATGCCGGAGCTCGGCGCGCTGTCCCGCAAACATGTCGCCGCGCTGGCTGGCTTAGCGCCGTTCGCGTGCGAGAGCGGCCGTTGGCGCGGGCGGCGTGCGATCTGGGGTGGCCGCGCCGAGGCGCGCGCGATGTTGTTTCTCGCTGCCCAAACCGCGGCGCGATGGAATCCTACGCTGCGCGAGTTCTACGAACGTTTGCTCACACATGGAAAGTCCAAGAAGGCCGCCTTAGCCGCCGTCGCACGTAAACTCCTCACCGCCGTCAACGCCATGGCGCGTGACCGGCAGATGTGGCAGCCAGCGGCCGCGTCGTAACCCAGTTGCTACGGAGCCGGAGCGCGCGAACGGCGCGTCGGCGGGCAACGGGGGCTCGTGAGCTCGATCGGCGAGTATCGGCGAATGGCACTCATCGGGAGATCGGCGCGTCGCGCCCGCCTTGCGCGGTTGCGCTCCTAACCGAGATCGGACCCGCCGACGAGCCCTCCACCGTCCGCCTCCGGCGGCCGGTGATCGGAAGACGCTCCAACCGAACGCCCCCGTGACGGCGGCATACGACTCTTGCGAGCTGCGACGGTGAGGGCGCGCGGTGGAGGGGTCGCCCGCGGGGGCGATCTCGGTCAGGAGCGCCTACCGCCAGTCGATCGCGGCGCGCCAATCTCCCGATGAGTGCCCTGCGCCTTGGCGCCGCCGAATCGAGATCATGCGCTCAGACCGTTCGCGACGCGCCGATCTCGCGCTCCGGCTCCGGAGGCGCCGCGGGCGACCCCTCCGCCGCGCGCATTTCCCGCCAGTCGCCGTTCCAAGTCGGAGGCACGCGCGCGCGGTGTGACGCTCCGATGGCACGAATCTGGCACCAACGATGATCCGCAAGGAGGAGTCATCATGGCCAGATACGGCAAGAAGGCGTCGGAGAAGGTCGAGAAGGCGATGCACGAGAAGAAGCGCGGCACGCTCAAGTCCGGCCGCTCCGGCAAGAAGGTGACGAGTCGGAAGCAAGCGATCGCGATCGGGCTCTCGGAGGCGCGACGCGCGGGCGGCAAGGTGCCGAAGAAGTCCACGAAACGCACGACTGCCAAGCGTTCCACCAGCAAGCGCAAGAGCACGAAGCGCAGCAGCAAGCGCAAAGCGAGCTGAGCCCGAGGACGCGCGGATCGCGTCCCACGACGGCAGGCCCGCTCCCGACGCGGCTTGCGTCCAGGACGAGTCGGCCGTCGTGTCGTCGGTCCCACATCCGCCCCGCGGCGCCGCGTCGCGGGGCGGTCGATGTCGCCGCTCTTTTGTCCCGCTCGCTTCGCCAGTAAGGTCCGGTCCGCTTTTTCTACAAAAGGACCGTGCGTGCGATCGAATGACGCGGCATCGCCGCTTGCAGGAGCATTGCTGAAGGCCGCGAGCCGGCTTTCTCTGCTCGCGCTCCTCGCGAGTCTCGGCTGCAAGGGTGACGGCGAGCCGACGCCGATCGCGCAGGGATTCGGTCTCGGCAGCGTGCCGGCGTTCACGGGCCGTCCCGCGACCGCACAGCCGATTGCGGGTCCGCCCGTCGCCCAGCACCCGTTCATGGCGATGAACGGGCGGAACAGCATGCACTCCGACGGACCGGCGAGCGACACGCACCGCGAGAGCGGACCGCTCGGCAAGCACTCGACGGTCACCTCGACGGCGCGCGGACTCCTCGGCGGCGAGTGCGCCTCGGTCACGTTCGACGGGCAGGGCCGCATCGTCACCGTCTGCACGACCGCGCTTCGCATGCAGCTCCTGCTGCTCGACCCGCGGACGCTCCGCGAGCTCGCCGCCTACGATCTCCCGCCGCGGCCGTCGATGAAGACGCTCTCCATCCGTGCCATCACCACCGATACCTCGGGCGGCGCCTACTTCTATCTCGACGAAGCGGACCGGGCCGTGATCGGCACCGCGGCGCACCGGATCGAGGTGGTGTCGCACGACGACGCGGGCTTTCGGCTGGAGCGCGCCTACGACTTGACGACCGCGGTCACCGGCGGCGGTCGCGACGACGCGATCGTGACGGTGCTGCCCGACTGGAGCGGACGCTGGTACTGGTTCATCACGCGGCTCGGCCGGGTCGGGACCGTCGACCGCGACACCGGCCGCGCCGCGGTGCGCGACCTTCCGGGCGAGCGGATCCAGAACTCCTTCGCGGTCGGACCCGACGGCGCCTTCATCGTCTCCGACCACGCGCTCTACGCGTTCACCGCCGATCCCGCGACCGGCGCGCCGCAGATCGCGTGGCGCGAGGCGTACCACCGCGGCGTTCGCCGGAAGCTCGGGCAGATCGACCAAGGCTCGGGCACGACGCCGACCTTGCTCGGCGACGAGTGGGTGGCGATCGCCGACAACGCCGAGCCGCGGTTGAACGTGCTCGTCTACCGCCGGCGGCCCGACGCGGCAGGCGAGCGCCTGGTCTGCAAGCTGCCGCTATTCGCCGACGGGCGGAGCGCCACCGACAACAGCTTCATCGGCTTCGACCACTCGCTCGTGGTCGAGAACAACGCTGGCTACGACATCTTCCCGACCATGATGTTCGGTCGCACCAGCGCGGGCGGCGTCGCGCGCGTCGACGTCGACGAAAGCGGCGACGCCTGCCACGTGGTCTGGGAGAGCGCCGAGATCTCGCAGACCACGGTGCCGAAGCTCTCGCTCGGGAACGGCCTCGTCTACCTCTACACCAAGCTCCGCGACGCCCCCCGCTGGACCGACGCCTACTATCTGACGGCCGTCGACTTCCGCACCGGGGAGACCGTCTTTCGCGTCCGCACCGGCGTCGGCCTCGGTTACGACAACCATTGGGCCCCGGTCACCATCGGCCCGGACGGCACCGCCTACGTCGGCACGCTGCGCGGCCTGCTGGCCGTCCGTGATCGCTAGAGCAGCGACTCGAGCACGTCGATGATCGCTTCCGCCTGATCCTCGACCAGGCGGGGCTCGCCGCACACGAAGTCGGTGATCGCGAACGAGTCCCACGTGAACTCGTCGATGAGGCAGGGGTCGAACGTCACGTGGGCGCAGTCGGGGTCGCGTTGCTGCTCGATCGCGATCGCGGCGAAGACGGCGTCGACGCGCTGCACCTCTTCCGCCGTGAGCGCGCGGTCCGCCACCGCGACCTCTTTGACACAGCCGACCGGAGGGACGGTCATGATGTCCTCTTGCAGGCAATCGGGATCGCCGGGCGTGCCTTCCTGGAGCACGAGCGCGCTCCGCGTGATCGTGTCGCCGCTGCGGCTCAGGATCACGCGCGAGGGCGAGTTCAAGGGCGGGCAGAAGCCGAACGCGGAGCGCCGATTGAAGGTGAAGGTCGCATAGCTCGTGCGATCGACGACGGCGTGGCGGCAATTGCGGGTCGCCGAGAGCTCGGCGGCGAGGCGCAGCGCCAGAACGCCGTCGCTGACCGTGATTTCGCCGTTGCCGTCGATGTCGCAGCGCGACGCGACCTGGCAGCCGCCGGCGAGATCCGCGGCGGTCCGTAGGATCAAGACTCCATCGGTCACTGTGGCGCTGCCGCTCGCATCGGCGTCGCCGCATTCCGCCGGCGTCGCCGCCGGCACGACGGCTACGGGCATGATCGTCGTCGACAGCCCCAGCAGGAGCGCGACCATCATGGCTCGTGGACTCGGCACTCGTCACCGATAGCGGCGCGCGCGAATCGTATGCAACTCGTGGTTGCAGCGGAGGCGCGGCGCGGCTACGCGGCTCCCCGTGGACACGCTCGCCTACGGCTATCGCCTCGTCGAGGGTCCGCGCGCCGACCTCGACGGCAACGTGTACTTCAGCGACGCGATCGGCGGCGGCGTCTACCGACGTGGGGCCGACGGCACGATCGCGACCGTCATTCCGAAGCGGCGCGGCATCGGCGGTCTCGTGCCGCACGCGGACGGTGGGCTCGTGGTGAGCGGCCGTGACGTCGTGCACGTGCGGGACGGCGAGTCGCGCCTGTTGCTGTCCCTGCCGGGTGCGCTCGGATTCAACGATCTGACCACCGACGCCGAGGGTCGGGTGCTGGTGGGGTCGCTGCGAACGAGCCCGTTCGCGACGGGGCCGCGCGTGCCGGGCGAGCTTTGGCGGATCGGACGGGAAGGCCGCAACCAGGAGGTGTACGGCGACGTCGCGTTCGCGAACGGCGTCGGTCTCTCGCCCGACGGCCGCGTCGTCTACCATTCGAACTACAGCGCGGGCGAGATCCTGGCGCACGATCTCGACGCGGACGGGCGCGCGGCCAACCGGCGCGTCTTCGCGCGCGTCCCGCGCGGCAATCCAGACGGGCTCGCGGTGGACGAGACCGGCGGCGTGTGGGTCGCCCTCGGGTCGGCCGGCGCCATCGGGCGCTTCGTAGCCGACGGGACGCTCCGCGACGTCGTTCAAGTGCCGGCGACCTTCGTCGCGAGCCTCTGCTTCGGCGGCCGCGACCGGCGCGATCTCTACGTCGCGACCATGGACAACGCGGAAGACGTCGCACGCGGCGGCACGCTATTCCGGACGCGCGTCGACGTCGCGGGTCTGATCGTCCCGCCCGCGCGCGTGTGAGCGCGCGCTCAGCCTGGCTCGCCGCGGCCGCGATCGCGGTCGTGATCGCGGTGCGTTTCGCCGAGCCGATCCAGGACGGCGATCTCTTCTGGCACATGGCATACGCGCGCCAGATGCTCGACCACGGCACGCTGCGGCTCGACCATGCGGCGTTCTCGTGGATGCCGGCGACGACCGACATGATCTACTGCGCCTGGCTGTCCGAGCTCGCGCTGTTCGAGCTCTGGGAGCGCCTCGGACCGTGGAGCGTGTTCGCGCTCCGCTACGCCGTGGTGGCAACCGTCGCGGGCCTGGCGTGGGCGCAGGCCCGGCGGCTCGGTGTTGCGGGGTCGGCGCTCGTGCCGGTCGTGGTGCTGACGCTGGTGATCGGCTCGTACGCCAGCGCGATCGTGAAGCCCGAGCTGTTCTCGCTCCTCTTGCTGAACGTGCTCGTGTTCGTGCTGTTCCGCCTGAAGCGCGAACCGGACGAGCGGTACGCGAAACGCTTGCCGTGGATCATCCCCGTACTGTTCCTCGCGTGGGTCAATCTGCATGGCGCCTTCATCGTCGCCTGGGCGGTGCTGATCGCTGCCGTCGTCGGCGAGACGTCGAACCGCCGGCTGTCGCCCGCTCTCGCGCTTCCCGGCGGGGTGTATCGGCGGCTGCTCGCGGCGACCGCGGTCGCGGCGCTCGTCCTCGCCGTCAATCCCTACGGCGTCGCCTATCCGCGCCAGCTCTTTGCCGACTACGTGCTGGGAGCGCGGCCGCGCCCGGACGCGGTCTGGAACGCCGCGCATCAGTCGTTCGTGTCGCGGCTCGGCTCGGCGCTCCATCCCGAGGAGCTGCTGGTGCTGATGGCGGTGACGCTGATCGGGCTCGGCGCCGTGCGCGCGGCGCGCGCCGCACCCGGTGCGCGAGTCGACTGGATGATCGTGCTCGCCAACGCCGCGACGATCCCGTTCTTCTTCGTGTGGGGACGGACGACGCACCTGTGGCCGGCCGTCTTCGCGCCGAGCGCGCTCGTGCTGCTCGCCGACGTTCGCGCCCTCGGGGCGAGACGACCGGCGTGGACGGCAACGCGGCCGCTTCGCGAGGTCGCGGCCGCCGTCTTCCTCTATCTGGCCGCGGTCGCCGTCTACGGCGCCTGGGCGCGGCCGTTCGCGCAGAGCTGGCTCGGGTTCGGGATCGGCTACGTGAACCCGGTCGTCGAGGCGGAATGGGTCGCGCGGCACCGGCTCGGCCCGCGGCTCTACAACGTCGGCGACGCCGGCGGCTATCTCCTCTGGCGTCTCGGACCCGACGTCAAGGTGATGGCGGACTCGCGCTCGTTTCCGTACCTCTCGTGGTTCGACGAGCACTACGAGTTCATCCACGGCCGCGACTTCGAAGGCTTCACGGCGCGCCATCCAGCCGACGCGGCGGTGATCGACCTCGACAAGCCGCTGCTCTTGGAGCGCTTTCTCGCCTCGCCGCGCTGGCGCGTGGCGTTCTACGGCCCGACCAGCGCCGTGTTCGTACCGAAGGAGCGCGCGCCGTCGGCGATCGACGCCGACCTGGCGTCGCGGCTCGACGATCTGCGGAACGCCTCCACGGCGCTCCGTGTGCTCGACCTCGCGCTCCGCCTCGACGACCGGACCGCCGGCCGCGTCGTGCTGGCGCAGCTCGAGACTCGCCTCGCGCACCAGCTGCGGCCGGCCGACCGCGAACGCGTGCGCGCAGCCCGGGCGCGACTCGGGTCGTGACGCCGGATGCCGGGGCGTCGTTTGCCCTCGCCGAGGCGACGCGTGTAAGGCGCGGGGCAGCGGGTGCGTTGAGATCACCGTGGCGCTGCCGGAACCGAGACCGACGTTCACCTTCGGCACCAAGGCCGAGACGCTGGCGCGCCTGGGGCCGCGCGTCTCGCTCTGCAGCGTTCCCCGTCTCTCGTGGTTCGAGGTCGCGCGCTGGCGGTCCGCGCGCGCCGCGACGCTTACCGCGATCGCCGGCCGCTTCGGTGGGGCGACGCTCGCCGTGCGCTCGAGCGCGCGGCAGGAGGATGGCGGCGCGGCGTCGCTCGCCGGTGCGTTTCGGTCGCGCTTGCACGTAGCGGACGGCGACCGCGCGGCCGCCGTCGACGCCGTCGTCGCCGCGCTCCCCGGCCGGCCCGACGATCAGGTGCTCGTGCAAGCGATGGTGAGCGACGTCGCGGTCGCCGGCGTCGTCGCGAGTCACGTGCTCGACGACGGCGCGCCCTACCGGGTGGTGAGCTACGACGATCACTCCGGCGCGACCGACCGCATCACCGGCGGCACGGGCACCAGCAAGACGGTGTGGGTCGCGCACGCGGCGCCGCCGGATTTCGTCGAGTCGCCGCGCGTCCGGCGATGGGTGGCGATGCTCGGCGAGGTGGAGGCGATCGCCGGCGGCGTGCCGCTCGAGATCGAGTTCGCGGAGGACAGCGCGGGCGCGCTCTGGCTGCTCCAGGTCCGGCGCATCGCGACGACGCGGCAGTGGGATCCGACGCTCGGCGTGCGCATCGACGGGGCGCTCGCGGCGATCGCCGTCCGCGTCGAGGACCTGTCGCGCCGCCGGCGGGGCCTCGCCGGCTCGCGCACGATTCTCGGAGAGATGCCGGACTGGAACCCCGCGGAGATGATCGGCACGACGCCGGCCCCGCTCGCGCGCTCGCTCTACGGCCGCTTGATCACCGACCGGGCGTGGCGCGTCGCCCGCGCGCGCATGGGCTACCGCCGGCTTCCCGCGGGGTCGCTCGTGGTCGACGTCGGCGGCCGCGGCTACGTCGACGTCCGGCTCAGCTGCAACTCCTTTCTTCCCGCCGGTACGCCGGCGCAGCGAGCGGAGCGGCTCGTCGAGGCGTGGCTGGATCGCCTGGACGCCCACCCGGAGCTGCACGACGCGCTCGAGTTCGCGATCGTGCCGACCGTCCTCGACTTCCGCTTCGACGTCACGTTCCGTGAATGCTACGGCGATCTCCTCGGGAGGGACCTGCCGGCCTATCGCGCGGCGCTCCGCGACCTCACCGCGGCGAATCTCGCGCGCGACACGCTCCGCGCCGCGCTCGCCGACGTCGCGCGCCTGGCCGAGCGGCACCGCCGACGGGGCGCGTCCGGCACCGACGGCTCGACGTTCCCGGCGAATCTCGAAGCGACGCTCGCGGAATGCGAGCGGCACGGCACGGTGCCGTTCGCGGTCGTGGCGCGCCACGCGTTCGTCGCCGAGGCGCTGCTGCGGTCGGCGGTCGACCGCGGCGCGCTCGCCGCGGAGCGCCTCGCGGACTTCAAGGCCTCGCTCGTGCTGGTCGCGAGCGCGCTCCTCGACGACCTGCAGGCGGTTGCCGCCGGCCGGCTCGCGGCGCCGGCGTTCCATGCGCGCTGGGGCCATCTGCGTCCGGGGACGTACGACATCCGGTCGCGGCGCTACGACCAGCGCGCCGAACTCTTCGACGGATGCGTCGACCGCAGCAGTCGTGAGCCTCGTCCGGCGTTCGCGCCGAGCGCGGCCGAGCGCGCGGGCCTCGACCGGCTCCTCGACGAGGCCGGCTTCGCGTGCGACGCGGCCGGCCTCTTCGACTACGCGGCGACCGCGATCGCCGGCCGCGAGTGGGCGAAGCTGATTTTCACGCGCAGCCTTTCCGATGGGCTCGAGGCGATCGCGCGCTTCGGCGAGCGTCACGGGCTCGGGCGCGACGACCTCGCCCACGTCCCGCTCGACGCGATCATCCGCGCTGCGGGAGGGGCCACGGCCGACGTGCGACCGCGGCTCGCCGACCGCGCGGCGGAGGGGCGGGCGGCCGTCGACTTCGCGCGCGCGCTCCGGCTCGGATACCTCGTGCGTGGCGTCCGCGACGTCTACGTCGCGCCCTTGCACCGGAGCGCGGCGAGCTTCGTCGGCCGCGGTTGCGTCGAGGCGCGCGCGGTCGTCGTCGACGGCGCGACCACGGGTGACGACGACCTGCGCGGCGCCATCGCCTGCATCGAGCACGCCGACCCCGGTTTCGACTGGATCTTCGCGCGCGGCATCGCGGCGCTCGTCACCCAGTACGGCGGCAGCAACTCGCACATGGCGATCCGGTGCGCCGAGCTGCGGCTGCCGGCCGCGCTCGGCTGCGGCGCGCTCGCCTTCGCGCGCCTGGTGCGCAGTGCCCGCATCGAGCTCGACTGCGACGCGCGCCTCGTGAGGCCCGTGCATGGGTGACGTTACGCACGCCGTGATCCTCGCCGCCGGCCGCGGCTCGCGGCTGCGGAGCCTGACCGACGACCGTCCGAAGTGTCTCGTCGAGCTCGCCGGCCGGACGCTGCTCGACTGGCAGCTCACGGCGTTGCTCGCCGCGGGCGTCGCGTCGCCCGTCACGGTCGTGTGCGGCTATCGCGGCGTGCAGCTCGACGACCCGCGCATCGTCACGATCGCGAACCCGCGCTGGGCCGCCACCAACATGGTGCGCTCGCTCATGGCGGCCGCCGCGTGTCTCGCCGCGGCGCCGACGGTCGTGAGCTACGGCGACGTCGTCTATCACCCCGACCACGTGCGGGCCCTGCTCGCCGCGACGGACGGCGACGTCGCGATCACGTGGGACCGGCGCTGGGCGAACCTCTGGCGCGCGCGCTTCATCGACCCGCTCGTCGATGCGGAGCGCTTCGCCGTCGACGAGCGCGGGCGCGTGCGCGTGGTCGGTGGACGCGCGGCGTCGGTCGCCGAGATCGGCGGCCAGTTCATGGGACTGCTGCGCTGGACGCCGCGGGGCTGGGCGCGGACCGCGGCGGTGCTGGAGCGGTTTCCGGCCGCCGCCGTCGATGCGATGGACATGACGACGTTGCTGTCGCACCTGATGGCCGCGGGGGTGACCGTCGGCGGCGTCGCCGTCGACGGCCGCTGGTGCGAGATCGACTCGGCGGACGACCTCGCGCTGCACGAAGGCCGGATCGCCTCCGGCGAGCGCTGGACGCACGACTGGCGCTGGGAGCGGGCCTGATGGTCGTCTGGATCACGGGACTCTCGGGCGCCGGCAAGTCGGCGATCGCCGCCGAGGTCCGCCGCCGTCTCGGCGCGGCGGGCGGCGCGACGGTCCTCCTCGACGGCGACGAGGTGCGCGACGCGATCGGCGATCCGTCGGTCGGATACGATGCATCGGGACGGCTCGCGAACGCGCGTCGCGTCGCGCGCCTCGCGCGCCTCTTGGCGGCGCAGGACCTCGTGGTCGTGGTCGCGACCATGTCGCTCTTCCACGAGATCCACGAATGGAACCGCCGCGAGCTGCGCGACTACCTCGAGGTGCTGATCGACGTCGGTGTCGCGACGCTCGCACGCCGCGATCCGAAGGGGCTGTACGCGCGGGCGGCGCGTGGTGACGGGACGGTGCTGCCCGGACTCGGGCTCGCCGCCGAGCTGCCGCGGACGCCGGACCTGGTGATTGCCAACGACGCCGACGATCCCGAGTTCGCCGGGCGCGCCGCCGAGCAGATCCTGGCTCGACTCTGAAAGCCGAGGGAGACCCATGGAATTCTTCGCCGACGACTCCGCAGAGCTGCGCGACATCCGTTCCGAGATCGTCAAGTATCGCGCGACGCACGCGATGAACGACCGCGAGCGGGCCCGGTTCCTCGGTCTGCCCGAGGGCTGTCGCATGCGGGAGAACGCCAAGATCTTCGCGCCCGAAAAATTGCGGATCGGGAAGCACGTGTGGATCGGGGAGGGCGCCATGCTCGACGCCATGGGCGGGCTCGAGATCGGCGACTACTGTCAGATCGCGACCTACGTCATGGTGTGGAGCCACACGTCCCACCATCAGGCGCTCCGCGGCGAGACCAACCAATCGCGGGCGAGCATCATCTACCGACCGACCAAGATCGGCCGGAATTGCTTCATCGCCGGCCACAGCGTCGTGTCGGCCGGGGTCACCATCGGCGACGGCGTGATCGTAGCGCCGATGAGCTTCGTCGATCGCGATCTCCCCGACGGCGCGTCGTACGGCACCAACAAGATCATCCGCAGCCTCGAGAAAACCGTCGAGGCGCTGCGGGTCGAGCTCGAGGATCTGAAGAGCCGGCTGCGGACCCCGTGACGGAAACCGCACACCCCGCGATGTCGCGTCGAATGAGATTCCTCTTGTCGCGTGGCGTGCGGAGACGTTAGATCGACCCTCTGGAACGTCCGCCGTGGCCACCGATCATTCGCCCCACCCCGACGTCGAGCCTGACCGCTCCCGCTACCGCTGGACGATCGCGACCTTGATCGCGCTCGCGATCTGGGCCGCGGTGGGCCACCCGCGGCTCGGCAGCGCCGACGAGACGTGCGGCGGCAACCACGGCAACGTGACGTTCTCGACCTCCTCCCAAACCAGCACCGATGTCGTGACGACGAAAGAGACCGTCCGCGTCGACACGTTCTCCACTCGCGTCGTCGGTCGCGATCCGCAAGGCGCCGTCGTCTTCGACCAAACGTTGGCGCTGCCCTTCGCCGACGCGGGAGTCGCAGCCGCGGTGACGGAGGCGGCGGCGCTCTTGCGGACCGGGCCGCTGGCGGCGCTCGTCATCGTCGACGGGCCGGCGCTCACTGCCAACGGCGAGATGCTGATCGACACCGACGTCACGACCGCCGAAACCTCGCGCATGGACGAGTTCGAAAGCGCCGAAACCCTGGCGATGATCGGCCCGCAGTGCATCGGCATCGGCGATCGCGACGTCGCGAACACCGCCCCCTGCGGCTGTCCCGGAACCACGTGCTCGCCGACCGACGTGCCGCCGATCGGCACGCCGTTCTGCGTCGCCGCCGGCACCACCAACTTCAACACCATCGTCCACAACCGCCGGACGATCCAAGAGCTCGAGACGACGACCAACACGTATCTCGTGACCGAGGAGTACTCGCTGACCGCGTCGCTGCTCGACCACTTCGTGCTCTACGCGACGAAACCGAGCAAGGGCACGCCGAAGCTCGCTGCCTTCGGACCGTTGACGCTCACCGACGCGTTCGGGTCGGCCGACTACGACGTGAAGAAGCTGCCGGCGCTCGGGCTTCCCGCCGACAAGAACGCCGAGGGACGCGCCGACGAGACTACGCATCTCGCGCAGTACGCGCTCAAGCGCCGCGCCACCGCCGGCAAATTCCTGAAGATCCGCGACGTCGCGACGTCGAACCAGTGCGGCGCGCTGACGCTCACGCTCGTCAAGCCCGAGACCCTGCTGGTGCCGGTCGCGAAGGATTTGGCGGCGCAGCCGCCGCCGCGTGCCGTCGGCGACCACGAGGTCGACCACTTCCTCTGCTACAAGGCGAAAACGCAGAAGAGCCGCAGCGACGGCACGGCGGTCGCGATGCTGCCGAAGGGCACGCAGGTCGACGCCGCCGACCAGTTTCAGACGCGGCGCTACGACTTGAAGAAGGTGACACGCCTCTGCGTGCCGGTGACGACGTCCGGCACCCCAAGGGTGCTCAAGGGCGGCGGCGCCGTGCCGTTCGTTCCGACGGCGCGCCGCCACCCTGCCGGGCACCTCCTCTGCTATCAGGCCAAGGTCGCGAGCAAGACGATTCCCCAGAACGGCTGCGGCCCGCTCGACCCGACCAACAAGGGAACGAAGATCGTGCCGAAGCAGCCGAAGCACCAGAAGCTGAGCGGCGTGCAGGTGAACGGCCCGCTCGGCGCCGCATCGCTCGCGACGACCAAACAACTCGAGCTCTGCATCCCGTCGACGCTACCCTGACGCGTCCGGCTTGGATGGATCGTCGTCCGAGCAGTGCTCGATGACGAACGACGGGCGGCCGCTCGTCTGCTCGAACGTCCGCCGGACGTATTCGCCGATCACCGCCAGCACGAGCATCTGGGCGCTCGCCATGGAGAGGATCAGAAAAAAGAGCGTTCTTTCCGCCGGCGCGGCGCCAACCAGCGCGAGCCCGGCGAGGAGAAGCGACAGCAGCGCCAGCCCGACGCCGATGCCGGTCAGCACGCGCAGTAGTTTCGGAGAAAACCCGAGCAGGTTGTCGATCGCGGTGCGCGCCTTCTTGCGAAAGGTCCACCCGCTGACGCCGGCGACACGCGCGCCCTTGTCGTAGGGCACGTACGCCTCCGCGAGCCCGAGCCACGCGACCGACTCCCACAACGCCACGCGAGAATCGCGACTCGCCGTCAACGTTTCGACGACGCGGCGATCGAGCAGCACCACGTCCGCCCCGTTCGGCGGCAGACGTAGATCGGTGAGCGCGCTCAAAGCGCGGTAGTACGCGGCCGCGAACAGCCGATCGAGACGGTTGCGCTCGTAGCTGCGGCGCGTGCCCCACACGACCGGGACACCGGCGCGCCAGCGCGCGACCAGCTCCGGCGCCAGCTCCGGCGGATCCTGACCGTCGGAGGCGAGAATGATCGCGCACGCGCCGCGCGCGAGCTGCAGGCCGCAGAGCGCCGCCCGATGGCTCCCCGACCGGCGCGCGAGGCGGGCCCAGCGTACCCATGGAAAGCGGCGATGCAGCTCGCCGAGCTCGACCGGCGTCGCGTCGGACGAGTGGTCGTCGACGAAGACCGCCTCGACGACGTCGGGCGCGAGGCGGGCGCGCACCGCGTCGATACGGTCCACCATCGTCCGGACGTTGGACGCCTCGCGATAGGCGGGAAGCACGAAGGAGATCAGGGCCACGGTTGGCAGCACAGTGCCGCACCGGCTTGCCGGTCGTCCATCGCGGGTGATCGACGTCGCCTACTTTCGCACCCGCGCGCTCCACGCCCGCGTCGTGTAGGCCAGGCGGAGCCGCGCGCCGGCGCCGAGCGCGGTTCGGACGTCGTCGCAGATGGCCGCGAAGAGCTCCTGCCCGCACGCCGTCCGCAGGTCCCAGTAGCGGTTTCTCACCGAGCGCCACGCGGCGAGGTAGTCGTCCAAGCCGCGCTCGACCTCGTGCTCGACCGCGAGCACCTCCGGCGCTGCAAAGCGCCCGCTGGCCGCGATCACGGCGGCCTGGTCCTCGCGGCGCGTCCCGTGGACGTAGCTCGGCACGCGCCGGCGGATCACGCGCTCGACTTGGCGCTGCACCGGATCGGTCTCGAGATTGCGATGATTCCAGAGGCACGTGAACCAGCCGCCCGGGCGGAGAACGCGGGCGGCCTCGGCCAGGCAGCGTTCCCGATCGGTCGTGTTGAACGACGAGCCCATCGCGAACCAGTCGACGGACGCGTCGGCGAGCGGCGCGGCCTCGGCCGTTCCGGCGAGCCATCGCACGTCCGGGGCACGCGCCGCCGCCGTGCGGTGGGCGCGCATCGCCGCGTTCGGCTCGATCGCGACGATCGGGCGCACGCTTGCGGCGAGCAGCATCACGCTCAGGTTCCCCGTGCCCGCGCCGACGTCGGCGGTGACGTGATCGCGCCGTCGCGCCGCGGTCTGCTCGGCGAGCCGCGCGATCGCCGCCGGCGCGTAGTTGGGACGGAAGCGGTACCACTCGGCGTGCGGCGTGTAGTCCCAGTCCGGCGCGACGCGCACGCGACCGATGTAGCGGCGGCCGATGGGCGGATCAAACCTGCGCGGGCTTGCCGCGCACGCGCTCGGAACGCTACGAACGCGCCGTGCCCACCTCGGCCGCGACCCGCCTGGCACCACCGCCGCTCGCCGCGCGCGTGCTCGCACCCGGCGCCGATGCGGCATTGCTGGCGGCGCTCGGGGCATGGCTCGCCCGTTTCCATCCGGAGCGAGTGCTCGACGTCGGCGTCGGGACGCGCTCGTTGCTGCACGCGCTGGGATGCCGAGCGATCGGGCTCGATCTCGCGCCGCGCGCGCTCCAGGCGTTCCGGAGCGGCGGCGGCACCGCCGTCGCCGGCAACGCCGTCGCGCTGCCGTTTCCCGACGGCGCGTTCGACGCGGTCGCCAGCATCGGCCTATTGCATCACCTGCCGGACGATGCGGCGCGGGCAGCGCTCACCGAGTTGGTACGCGTCGCGGGCGCGCACGGCCGCGTCGCGCTCTTCGACGCGGTCTTGCCGGAACCGGCGTGGCGGCGTCCGTTCGCGTGGGCGATTCGCCGCGCCGATCGCGGCCGTTACGTGCGGCGGGCCGCCGGCCTCCGTGCGTTGCTCCCCGAGCCGGCACGCTGGCGAACGCGACGCTTCACCTACGCCCGCACCGGTCTCGAAGGCCTCTGGTGTACGCGCCGGTGAGCGGAGGGCACGCGTTCGTGACCGGCGGCGCCGGGTTCGTGGGCGCGGAGCTGGTTGCGCAGCTGGTCGGCGACGGGTGGCGCGTCGTCGTGCTCGACGACCTCTCGACCGGCGGCCGCGCGCGGCTCGCCGATCTGCCGGCCGATCGCTGCCGTCTCGTGGTCGGCGACGTGCGCGACGAGCGCCAGGTCGCGGCGCTCCTCGGCGAACGGCCCGTCGTCTTCCATCTCGCCTGTCTCGGCGTCCGCCACTCGCTCTTCGCCCCGCGCGAGAACGCCGACGTCAACGCTGCCGGGACGCTCGCCGTGCTGGAGGCGGCGCGCGCCGCCGGCGTTCCGCGCGTCGTGCACGTGTCGACGTCAGAGGTCTACGGCTCGGCGCGGCGCGTGCCGATGGACGAGGAGCATCCGACCGAGCCGACGACGGTGTACGGCGCCGCCAAGCTCGCCGGCGAGGCCTACGCGCGCGCCTTCCACCAGAGCTTCGGCCTGCCGGTAGTGATCGTGCGCCCGTTCAACGCCTACGGACCGGGCGGCCATCACGAAGGTGCGAGCGGCGAGCTGGTGCCGCGCTTCCTGCTGCGCGCGCTCGCCGGCCGTCCGCTGCCGGTGTTCGGCGACGGCGGGCAGTCGCGCGACTTGAGCTACGTTTCCGATACGGCGCGCGGCATCCGTCTCGCGGCAACCGCCGAGGGCGCCGTCGGGGCGACGCTCAACCTGGGATCCGGCGTCGAGACGAGCGTCCGCGCCCTCGCCGAGCTGGTGAGCCGCTTGGTCGGTGACGCGCGGCCCGTGCTCGAGCACGGCGCGCCGCGTCCGGGCGACGTGCGGCGGCTCGTGGCCGACGCGCGCCGCGCCGCCGACATGCTCGGCTGGCGTCCCGCGGTCGACCTCGCGACCGGTCTCGCGCGGACGCTCGCGTGGTACCGCGGCCTCGCGACGCCGCCCGCGGAGCTGCTCACGGAGGAAGTCGTGCGCGCCTGGGAAGCGCCGTACGATGGCTGATCCGACGATCCCGCTCTATCGGCCCGTCGTCGACGATCTCGAGGTGGAGGCGGCGCGACGCGCGATTGCGTCCGGCTGGGTCGCGCAAGGCCCGGAGGTCGCGGCGTTCGAGCGCGAGTTCGCGGCGGGCGTGGGGGCGCCGCACGCGGTCGCGGTCTCGAGCGGCACGGCGGCGCTGCACCTGGCGCTCGTGGTCGCCGGCGTCGGTCCGGGCGACGACGTCGCGACCGTGAGTCATTCGTTCGTCGCGACCGCGAATGCCGTTCGCATGTGCGGAGCGCGGCCGGTCTTCGTCGACGTGGATCCCGCCACCAACAACGTCGACCCCGAGCGGGTCGCCGCCGCGCTCGGGCCGCGCACGCGCGCTCTCTTGGTCGTGCACCAGATCGGCATGCCGTGCGACCTCGCCGCGATCGCGCCGCTCGCGCGCGCCCGCGGCATCCCGCTGATCGAGGACGCGGCGTGCGCCGCCGGCAGCGAGATCCAGTGGCAGGGCGAATGGCAGCGCATCGGACGCCCGCACGGCGACCTCGCCTGCTTCTCCTTCCATCCGCGGAAGCTGATCACGACGGGCGAGGGCGGGATGATCACCACCGCGAGCGCCGAGCATGCGACGGCGCTCCGGTTGCTGCGCTCCCAAGGCATGAGCGTGCCGCCCGACGTCCGGCATGCGGCCGGGCGCGTGGTCGTCGAGGAGTATCCCGTCTTCGGCTGGACGTACCGCATGTCGGATCTGCAGGCGGCCGTCGGACGGGCGCAGCTCGGCCGGCTCGCGGCGCTCGTCGCGCGCCGTCGCGCGCTCGCGGCCCGGTACCGCGAGCTGCTCGCCGACGTACCGTTGGTGATGCCGCCGCTCGAGCCGCCGTGGGCGCGCAGCAACTGGCAGAGCTACTGCGTGCGGCTCGGCGCCGACGTCGATCAGCGCGGCGTGCTGGAACGGCTCTTCGCGGCCGGCATCGCCGCCAAACCCGGCATCATGTGCGCCCACCGCGAGGCCGCCTTTCCGCGCGACAGTTGGAGCTGCGGTGTGGGCGGCGTCGCTTGCGACACCAGCGGCGAGCCGTGTCCGCACCTCCGTGAGAGCGAGCGAGCCCGCGATCACGGACTCATCCTGCCGCTCTTCCACGACCTCAGCGAAGACGACCAGCGGCGCGTGGTGCGTACGCTGGTGGCGGCGTGCGCCGCCACCAGGCGCCGCTAGGCGGAAACAGCGCCGGTATGCTGGCAGGCCGGCCGCTGCTGCAAGGTCTACGTTCGGCTCGGTAGTGGCGCGCGGACCCCACTCTCGTCCGGCGCGCTCAGTTGCGGATGTTGACGCGCATGGTCTCGCTGTAGCCGAAGTGCCCGTACCCGTCGGTCGCTCTGGCGTAGATGTCGTACGGACCGTTCGGCAGGCTGGTCGTGTCCCAATTCACGATCCACCCGTAGATCGTCGGTCGCGCCGTCCCGAGACGGGTTTTGCTGGCGTATGCGCCCCACCGGTAGAACGCGACCTCCTTCACTTCGCCGTCGTCGAACGTGGCCGCGCTGAGCGCGGCGTTGCCCCCGATGGTTGCGTTCGCGGCGGGCGCGGCGATCGACACCCGCGGGGGCGCGTCGTTGGCGAAGACCGGCGCCGTCCGCGTGCCGGTGCTGGGCGTCCCGCCGTTCGCGAAGCTCGGCCAGCCGTTCGATTTGTAGGTGATGACATCGAGCAGCTGGACGCGGCCCTTGCCGAAGTCGTTCGCGTGGTACGCATGGTAGTAGTGCCAATCCTTGCCGCGCGCGTCCCGGACGATCGCGCCGTGCCCGGGCGAGACCCAAGTCGCGTTCCGTCGCAGGATCGGGTTTTTCGAGAAACGCGTGAACCCAGAGGTCGGCGATGTGCTGCGCGCGACGCCGAGCGCGTAGTCGTTGTCGTCCCCGGGCGTGCAGCAGTCGCCGCCGCTGAAGAAGAGGTAGTAGTACGCGCGGTTCTTCTCGAGCCGGCGCAGCATCCACGGGCCCTCGATGACTCCGTGTTCCCAGCCCGCGGAGAGGCCCGTCAACAGCACGCTCGCGTGCGAGCCCGGGGCGAATTGCGTCGCATCGGCGGTGAGCTCACGGATCTGCAACGTGCCGCCCACGGGGCCGGCCGACGATCCGTCGCGCTTCCAGAGCAGATACTTTCGCCCGTCGTAGTCTTGGAAGATGTCGGGATCGAGCACGTGGACGCTGTCGCTCACGATGGGCGCCGTCTGGACGGTATATGGACCATCGACGGCGGGCGCCGTCGCAAGCGCGATGCACAGCAAGCCCGTCACCGCGCTCCGCGCCGTGCCGACGATCACGTAGCTGAACGTGTCTTCTTCGTAGAGGCCGAGGATCGGTTTCCGACCTTGCACCCGGTGAATCTCCGGCGCCCACAAGAGATCCTGGACCCACGCCGGCTTGTTCGCGGCCGTGAGCGCGTTGCCGTCGAAAACCCAGTTGGTGACGAGATCGGGTGACCGCAAGAGCGGCCATCCCGGCACGCCGCCCGTCGTGTGGGTCATCCAGAGGGTGCCCTGATCGTAGAGGACGCCCGGATCGGGGAAGTCGAAATCGATGATGGGATTGCGGTACGTGCGCGCGGCGCTCGGTGTGGCCAGCAAGCCGAGCACGGCGGCGAGCGCGAGCGTTCGGAGCACGGTGGTCGCGTGCACACCACGAGGCGGGGCGCTCGCTCCAGTTACATGGGCGTTGGTCATGACGTCCTCCTGTCGACTTCTGCGACAGCACGGACGGTGCCAGGTCGCGGCGCTCACCAGGCGGCACGATTCGTCATCATGCGGAACGAACGATCATGTCGCAGCGGACGCGCGGGGCGAACGGCCGTTCATCCTGTCGGTCGAGGCCATCGACGAGCGCGACGCGGCCGTATCGCCAGTGCCGGGAGCGCTGGCGGTCGTGCTGTCCTCGCCGAAGTGCGATCGGGGCCGCACCATCGGCGAGGAAGCGCGCGACGATTATGTGGCCGACGGACTCCTGTCGCTCTTCCACGACCTGACGGACGTCGAGCAGGAACGCGTGGTGCACGCGCTCGCCGATGCGTGCGCGGCATGAGGTGCTAGTCCGGGCAGTGCCGGTTCGCGGGTAGCTCAGCTGCGGTCCGTAGCGTTTGCACGCCGTCGCTCACCGTCACCGCGCCGCTCGCGTCGAGGTCGCAGAACTCGGGGAGGCAGGAGCTCGCCAGATCGGCGGCGGCGCGCAAGACCTGGACGGCGTCGGTGACGGTGATTGCGCCATCGCCGTCGGCATCGGCGCAGACGCGCGGGAAGCCGAGGTAGCGGGCGACGACCACCGGGCCATTCCCCCCGAAGACGGGGCCATTCGCGGTGAAACCGGCGACGATCAGCCGGCCGTTTGGTTGTACGCGGATTTTGCTCGCGACGTCTGCGCGCGAGGTGGGTGTGCGGACGACTAAGCCGTCGTCGCCGAAGCTCGTATCGAGCGTGCCGTCGGGAAGAAAGGCGGCGATCAGCCAGTCCGGCGCGATCTGGAAAGTGCCCGTGGCACCGGCCGCGACGATTCGGCCGTCGGGCAGGACCGCAACCGACAACGCGACGGTCTCGCTATTGCCGGGCTGTGCGGTCGTGCTGCCCTCGGACCCGAAATCGCGATCGGGCCGACCATCGGCGAGGAAGCGCGCGATCACCATGTCGCCGCCGCTCGAGCCGGCGACCACGAGCTTGCCGTCGCGAGCGAGCGCGAGGCTCGGAGGGAAGAGACGGCTCAGAGCGACGTCCGTCAGCAGGCGGCCCTCGCTCTTGCCGAAGCTGTGATCGCGGCGGCCACCGGTCAGATAGCGGGTCAAGACGAGCGGGAAGCGGAAGGTCTCGTCCTCGAAGCCCCGTCCGGCGGTGACCAGTCGGCCATCCGGTTGCAACGCCACGCTCTTGGCGAATGCATCCCCCGACGCGAAGCCATCGATCGGCATCCCGTCGGCGGTGAAGCGGTCGACGAAGAGCGTGCACTCGGCGGTCACCTCGCAAACCGTGCGCGCGACGACGAAACCGCCGTCGCCGTCGACGAGCAGCGCGGCGAAGTTGATCGGGACGTCAGTCGTCGTCACGGCCGAACCGGACACGCCGAATGACGGATCGAGCGCACCAGCCGTCGTCAGCCGTACGACGACGACGGCGTTCCGCAGCGTGCCGTTCTCGACGACGTCGGTGCCGACGGCGAGGAGCGGGCGGCCGTCGGGTTGCACGCCGAGCGCCCAGAAATTGTTGACCGGCCGGTCGAGCGCCGGACGCGCGATGCCGCCCACGCCGAAGCTCGGATCGAGCGTGCCCGTCGGAGTCACGCGAATGACGGTCGGCTGCGACTCGTCGGGACCGGCCACCGGGATCCCCGCCACGACGATGCGGCCGGCTCCGTCGACGGCGATGTCGACGAGCGCCTCGATCGGCACCGCGACTTCACCGTCGGTTCCGAAGGTTCGGTCCGGGTCGCCGGGCGCCGCGTTCGCGCCGGCGGACGCGAGGCCCACTAGAACGGCGGCGGTCAAAAGCGTGCGCATCAACAAGCTCGACGCTCACGAGCGCGTGATCTTTCACGAGGACCCTCATTTGAACTGGCGAGGCGCGTAGTCTAGCTTCCTCGCGTTCTCGCGACAGCAACCGGACGCGCGGTTCGCGCGTCCCCTCACCACGAGGTTCCCCATGTCCGATCTCGAGCAGTTTCGTGCCGACACGCGTCAGTGGCTGAAGACCAACGCGCCGCCGGAGATGTTCGCGCCGCTCAAGAACCAAGACGAATTGTGTTGGGGCGGGCGCAAGGCCGCGTACCCCGCGCCCGTCATGAAGTGGCTCCACGTCATGGCCGAGCGCGGCTGGACGGCGCCGACGTGGCCGAAGGAGTACGGCGGCGGCGGGCTCGGGAAGGCGGAAGCGAAGATCCTCGCGGAGGAGATGGCGAAGCTCCGCCTCCGGCCGCCGCTCATCGGCTTCGGGCTCTCGATGATCGGACCGCTCCTCCTCCAGGAGGGCAGCGACGAGCTCCGGAAAGAGCACCTGCCGCCGATCATCCAAGGGAAGATCCGCTGGTGTCAGGGCTACTCCGAGCCGGGCTCGGGATCCGATCTCGCAAGCCTCCAGACCAAGGCCGTCCGCGACGGCGACGTCTACGTGCTGAACGGGCAGAAGGTCTGGACCTCCTACGCCGACAAGGCCGACTGGATGTTCATCCTCGTCCGCACCGACTTCGAGGCGGCGAAGCACAACGGCATCACGTTTCTCCTGATGGACATGACGTCGCCCGGCGTCAGCGTGAAACCGATCAAGCTGATCAGCGGCTACTCGCCGTTCTGCGAGACCTTCCTCTCCGACGTGCGCGTGCCGGTGAAGAACGTCGTCGGCAAGGTGAACGCCGGCTGGACGATGGCGAAAGCGCTCCTCGGCCACGAGCGCACCATGATCGCCGATGCCTTCAAGGAGCGCGACGACTCCCGCAAGCTGGTCGATTTGGCGAAGCGTCACCTCGGCGACGACGGGGGCAAGATCGCGGACGCTCGCATCCGGGATCGCGTCGTCCAGATCGAGATGGATCAGGCCTGCCTCGACCTCACGCTGGCGCGCTCGCGCGACAACATGAAGGCGGGCCACAAGCCCGGGCCCGAGACATCGATCTTCAAGTACTACGGCACCGAGCTCAACATGCGACGCCGCGAGCTCATGGTCGGCATCTGCGGCCCACAAGGGCTCGGGTGGGAAGGCCCGGGGTTCGACGAGGACGAGCTCAAGATGACGCGCGACTGGCTGCGCTCCCGCGGCAACTCGATCGAGGGCGGCACGTCGGAGGTCCAGCTGAACATCATCGCCAAGCGCGTCCTTGGCTTGCCCGATTGAGAGAGGTGACCCGGTGGATCTCGTTCTGACCGAAGAGCAAGAGCACCTGGCGCGCACGGCGCGCGAGTTCGTGAGCGGACGTTCGTCGCTGAGGCGGATCCGCGCGCTCCGCGACGCCGGCGACGCGGACGGATTCTCGCGCGACCTCTGGCGCGAGATGGCGGCGCTCGGCTGGCTCGGGATCGTGATCCCCGAGGAGTACGGCGGGGCCGGACTCGGGTATCTGGATCAGATGGTCGTGCTCGAGGAGCTCGGGCGCGGGCTCATGCCCGAGCCGATGCTGTCGACGGTGCTGCTCGGTGCGACCGCGTTCCTGCTCGGCGGTAGCGCGGCCCAGAAGAAGGGCGAGCTGCCGGCGATCGCGAGCGGCGAGCGTCTCGTGACGGTCGCCCATCAAGAGGCGCGCAGCCGCTACGATCATCGCCGCGTCGAGACCAAGGCCACCAAGGCCGGGAGCGGCTGGGTGATCGCCGGCGAGAAGATCCAGGTGCCGGATGGTGCCGCGGCGGATCGGCTGATCGTGAGCGCGCGGACCGCCGGCGCGGCCGGCGACGCCACCGGCATCACGCTCTTCGTGCTGCGCCCCGACACCCCGGGCGTCACCGTCGAGCGGCAGTCCCGCATCGACAGCCGGAACGTCGCGCTGGTGCGGCTCGACGACGTGCGGGTCGACGGCGACGCGGTGCTCGGCGCCGTGGACGCGGGTGGCGACCTCCTCGGCCGCGTCATCGATCGCGCCACCATCGGGCTCACCGCCGAGATGCTGGGCGCGATGGCGGCGGCCTTCGAGATGACCAACCAGTACTTGAAGACGCGCGTGCAGTTCGGCGTGCCGATCGGCAGCTTTCAAGCGCTCAAGCACCGCGCCGCCAAGATGTACATCGAGATCGAGCTGGCGCGCTCCGCGGTCATGGGTGCGCATCGCGTGCTCGACGAGCAGGCCGACGACCAGAAGGTCGCGCGTTTGGCGAGCCTCGCCAAGGCGCGCTGCTCCGATGCCTTCGTGCTGATCGCCAACGAGTGCGTTCAGATGCACGGCGGCATCGGCGTCACCGACGAGGCGGACATCGGGTTCTACTTCAAGCGCGCCCGGGTCGCCGAGATGACGTTCGGCGACGCGGCTTGGCACCGCGAGCGCACCGCGCAGCTCGACGGATATTGATTGATTTCGCCCCCGTGCGCTTTTTCGGGCGCAAAGCATGCGCCCGAAAAATGCTCCGATGGGCCTCGAACCGCGGAGTGAATCCGCGGTCCTCGCCGCGCAAATCCGTGACGGCGCAAACTACAAAGTCGTCGCCGCTGGCCGCGTTGGCGGCGCGCATGGAGGCGAGCGGCGCCAGCCTCACGGTGGTCGCAGCGGACGGCGAGGTCATCGCGATCGGCGCCGACCCGACGCGGGCGCGCGTCGCGCTGAAGACGCCGGGCGCCGTGTCGGCATTGGCCCGCGGCGACCATCTCGCGCTCGCCGAGGCCTATCTCGGCGGCGACGTCGACATCGACGGTGACGTTCGTCAGGCCCTCTTCGTCACCGACCACATCGACATGGGGCGCCCGTCGCGCCTCCGCGAGGCGCTCAACTGGGCGCGCTACGTGCTCGATCGGCGGCGCCTCGATCGCAGCTCGGTCATTGCTCACTACGACCGGCCGGCGGACTTCTTCCTCGAATGGCTCGAGGCGACGCGCTCGTACACGCACGGCTTCTACGACGCGCCCGACGACGACCTCGCCACGGCGCAGCGGCGGAAGCTGCAGTTCGCGGTCGCTGCGCTCGGGGTCGAGCCGGGCATGGACGTGCTCGACGTGGGTTGCGGGTGGGGATCGTTTCTCGAGCATGCCGGACGGCAAGGCATCCGTGTGCACGGCATCACGCTGTCGCGCGCCCAGCACGAGTTCGTGACGGAGCTGATCCGGACCGCGCACTTGCCGTGCACCGTGACGCTCGTCGACTTCTTCGACTACCGGCCGCCCGCGGCGTTCGACGGTGTGGTGTTCATGGGGAGCCTCGAGCACATCCCCGACTACCGCTGGGTCGCGCGCTTCTGCGCCGAGCACCTGCAACCGACGGCACGCGTGTACGCCGACTTCGTCACCACCCATGTCGGCCGGCTCGCCGGTGCGTTTCTGCGCAAGTACATCTTCCCGGGCGTCACCGGCTACGTCGAGGTCGGACGGCTGGTGACGGCGCTGACGCGCGCCGGGTTCAACGTCGCCGAGCTCGGCGACGACACGCTCGCCGCGGCGTGGACGGTGCGCGATTGGGCGCTCGCCTTGCAGCGCTGCCACACAAGCCTCGCCGAACGCCATGGCGAAGTCTCGGTGCGCGCCTTTCTGCTCTATCTATGGAGCTCGCATCATTTTCTCGCCACCAATCGCACGCAGGCATACCATCTGGTGGCGTCGCGCCGGCCCGGCGGGCCCGGCGCCGGCACGGCGACACGTAATCCGACTTGATACTTGAGGCGCGCAGACCATAGTCTGCGTCCGCGCGGCTACTGGATCCCCGGCCCCACCGGCGCGATCCGGCAGCACCAAGCGGCAACAACTCGATCCCATAAGGAAACGCACGTGAGCCTCCTCTTCGACCGTCTTCGTGCTCTCGCTCTCGCTTCCGCTCTCGTCTCCGGATTGCTCGCCTGCGGTTCCGGCACGGTGCACGCGGGCTGCGATCTGATCCCGCAAGCGCAGCCGATCTTCCGCGGCTCGCTCGGTACGGTCGATCGACCGTTCGCCGGTCCCGGCGACTTCGTGGAGCTGCACGTCCGTCCGCAGATCTGCGATCAGGCGTCCCCCGGTCTGCCGGCGAGCGTCGACGACGTGGTGGTGACGCTGCTCTTCCAGCCGATCAGCGGACCGCGCCGCGTCGTCGTCCTGACGACGCAGTCGTGCGCCGACGTCGGCCTCGTGCAGGAGCTCGCGACCTGCGACGCGACACCCAACGTCAGCGCCGTGACCTGCGTGCAGATGAACCAGTTCGGTCCGGTCGACATGGACATCATCGAGCGCGACAGCATCGCGCGCTTGCGGTTCCGGTTCCCCGACACCGACGCGATCCTCGGCGGACCCGCCGACGACCACACGCTCGCCGGCCCGGTGACGATCGCGGTCAGCGAGCGCAGCCAAGGCTCCTTGCCCTGCGGCCTCATCAATACGACGTGCAGCGCGCAGGCGGCGGCGCTCGGTCTGGTCGCCTGCGTCGATCAGCTCTTCGCGCGCGACGGTACCTGCGATCCCAATCCCGATCCGACCTTCCCCGACTTCGTCGCGCTGCCGCCGCCGAGCGACTATCAGGCGTCGTGCTTCGCGGAGGCTCCGCCCTGCACCGCAACCGCGGACGAGACGCGCGTCACGCTCGATCGCGACGGCAACTTGCTGATCCCGGTCTACTGGCAAGGCGTGATCGTGAAGGACGGCGACCAGCCGGTGCCGCGGCTCCTCCGCGCGACCATCGCGCCGCCGGTGCCGGTGGTGATTCCCGGACCGGTGTTCGTGAGCTCGCTCACCACCGAGGGCCAGCGCCTGCCGCCGATCTTCGAGCCGCAAAACGATCCCACCACCAACTCGACCGACGCGCTCGCCTTCTTCGGGTCGGTCGACGTGCGCCAGACCGTGCTCCGCATCGCGCACCGGCGCGGCGTCTGTCAGGGCGGCACCGAGAACGGCGCCGACTGCAACAGCCCGCTCGACTGCAACGGCTCGACCTGTGCCGACGTGTGCGTCGGCGGCGCCAACGACCGTCTCGCCTGCGGCGACGACGGCGACTGCCCGAACGGCCAATGCGGCGACCTCTTCGACGCGGCCGCGTTCGCATCGCTCGCCGCCGACGGCGGCGCGGTCATCATCCCGCGCGCGGCGCCGTCGGGCGTGCAGGGCGTCTGTCAGGTGCCCGACAATGCCGCCTGCACCAGCGACGCCCAGTGCACCGCCGCCGGCGACGCCTGCGTGCTCTATGCGCTCGAGGCGCAGAACCCGGTGTCGCTCGACAGCCTGACGTCGAAGACCGGGGACATCTTCGTGCTCACCGGTCCGGAGTCGCTCGACGGCGTCGACCGCAACGGCGATGCCGACGTGCTCGACTTCGTCCTCACGCTGCGCGAGCGCGAGACCGGTACGCCGTTCCCGCTCGGCGCGCCGTCCGGTTTCGCCCCCAACGGCAACCCGCTGGCGACCTGCGGCATCCCGGGCACGCCCGAGGGTCGCGCCGTCTTCACCACCAAGCAGGGTGACTTCGTGCTGCCGGCGATCGCGTTCGAGGGCGAGGCGGTCGCGTTTCTCGAGAGCGAGGCCGGCGAGAACGCCTGCGACGAGAACGGCGACGGCGACCGCGCCGACGCCATCTTGCGCGCCTTCACGCTGACCGGCGGCGACCTGAGCTCCCTGCTCGACGAGCCGCGCGCGCTCGACCCCGCGCCGCTCGTGAACGGCCAGACGCTCGCCATCTCGCACGGCCGCGTGTTCTTCCGCACCTCGGAGGCGTCGTCGGGGTCGCAAGTCACGCGTCTCGTCAGCATCGACGAGGACAGCGGCCAGGAGGCCTCGTACCCCTCGCAAGCGGGCGCCGACATCTCGCGTGACGGCCTCGACGTCGCCTTCGTGAACGCCGGTCCGATCGCGGGCTCGGTCAACGACAACAACGGCACGCCGGACGTCTTCGTGCGCGACCGCGCCGCCAATACCACCGAGCTCGTCAGCATCCCCACCGACGGCGGCGGCTCGTCCGGCGCCGGCGCCGACGGCCGCGTGTCGATCTCCGGCGACGGTCGCTTCGTCGCCTTTGCGAGCTTCAACAACGACCTCGTCGACGGCGACACCAACCTCTGCGGAGGCGACCCCATCACGTGCATGGACGTCTTCGTCCGGGACCGCGCGCTCGGCACCACCGAGCGCGTCAGCGTCGGGCCGGATGGTCTGCAAGCAGATGGCAACTCGCGCTTCCCGGTCGTATCCGACGACGGGCGCTTCGTCGCGTTCGCGAGCAGCGCCACCAATCTGCTGGGCACGGGCGGCGACACCAACGAGATCGAGGACGTGTTCGTGCACGACCGCTGCGTCGCCAATGGGACGCCGGTCGACGGATGCGAGCCGTCGACCGAGCGCGTCAGCGTCACCAACGACGAGGAGCAGGCGACGGGGACGGACGTCGAGCCGCGCCGTCTCGACATGTCGGCGGACGGCCGCTTCGTCGCCTTCGACTTCCGCAGCACCAATCTGCCCTTCGGCTTCGATTTCGGGAACGAGTCCGGCGTGTACGTGCGCGATCGGCTACTCGGGACGACCGACTCCGCGTCGTTCCAGTACGAGTTCGCGTTCGCGCCGTCGATCTCGTCCGACGGCCGTTACGTCGCCTACCAATTCGAGCAGGGTTTCGATTCGCGCACGCTCGACGACATCGCGGTCTACGACCGCACGACCGGCAACGTCGAGGTCGTGAACGTGCGGCCCGACGGCTCGCTGCCGCCGGGCGAGTCGTCGTTCGAGCCGAGCATCTCCGACGACGGGCGCTTCGTCCTCTTCACCAGCGATTCGCCCGATTTGATCGGACCGGGCGCCGACACCAACGGCGCACCGGACCTCTTCGTCCGCGACCGTACCCTCGGGGTCACCGAGCGGAAGAGCGTATCCACGGCGGGCGCCCAAGCATCCGATCATGACGGCGTGCTCTCCGGCCGGCTGTCACCCGACGGCGTGCGTTCGGTCTTCGTGAGCGGCGCGCCGAACCTGCTCGACGACGAGCAGGACCAGAACGACGTGGCCGACGTCTTCGTGCGGGAGCCGGTCGCGACGGGAGATTTCACCGACCGCTTCCCCGACGGGGCGCTCGACGATGTCGTGCTCGAGGTCCTCGACACGGGGTTCGCGAACGCGCTGGCGCCGATCGACCTGATCACGACGCTCTGCCCCGCGAACGAGGTGGCTGCCGCCTTCGGGATGGCGGCGTTCCTGCGGCCGGAGTCGCCGACCGGCACCGACGCGTGTCCGGGCGGCTCGCTGAACGCCGACGGTGACGTCGCCGATCAGGTCGTGCAGCTCTGGCCCGGCTTCGGCAACGCGTTGAACCTCGGGCACGCGGCGACGGCGGTCGCGCTGTCGTCCACCCACGTCGCCGCGATCGTCTCGGAAACCGCCGACAGCGACGACGGCGGTACCGACCTGAACGGCGACGGCGACACCCACGACGGCGTCGCGCAGGTCTACTCGATCGCCGGCGGTACCTGGACGAACGTCAAGCAGGCGGCGAGCAGCATCCGCTTCTGCGGCTCGGTGCTCGCGCTCACCACGCCGGAGGCCGCGCAGGGCACGGATCTCAACGGCGACATCGACACGCACGACGTGGTGTTGCAGCTCTACGTGCCCGCCACCGGCCGGCTCATCAACCTCGGCCAAGCGGTCGACGAGTTCGTCTGTAACGACCAGATCGTCGCCTTCCGCACCAACGAGGCCGAGCAGGGGAACGCCGACTTGCAGGGCGGCAACGAAGGCGGCAGCGAGCCGCCGATCCCGATCACCGACGTGATGCAGGGCTACGTCATCGGCCGGCCGGAGTGTCTCGCCGCCGGCGCACCCGCCGACTGTTTCCGCAACAGCCTGCAGTCGGCCGTACCGTGCACCGAGCAAGCCTGCGATCCGCGCGTGCCCTACAAGGTGACGGACTGCACCGTGAAGTTCTTGACGCAGGAGTGCCTGCAGCGCGGCGACGTCCCGGATGCGTTCTGCGAGAGCGGTCACTTCGGCAGCGACCTGAACGGCGACACGCCGCCCGACACGCGCGATCTCGTGATCCAGGTGTTCGACGTCTGCACCGGCGAGGTGACCGTCGTCGGCACCGTCGGCGGCGGCGGCGATCCCTTCCAGTCGGACGACGAGGACGGTCCGGGTGCCGTGATCTTCCCGGCGACCGGCCGCTGCATCGAGACCCTCGGCGGCGTCTGCGACGGCGTCGGCCAATGCCCGACCGGTGCGTTCTGCGAGGACGGGACCTGCAAGCGCGATCACCGCACCTGCGCGATCGATCTCGACTGCCCGCCGACGGTGCCCTGCATCACCGACCAGCGCGGTCAGATCCTCGCCGCCAGCCCCGACACCGACGGCGACGGCGTGCCGGACCAGCTCGACAACTGTCCCGACGCGGCCAATCCCAACCAAGAGGACACCGACGACGACAGAACCGGTGACGCCTGCGACCTCGACTGCGCGACTTGTCCGGCGCGCACGGCGACGCCGGTCGCGCCGACACCGACCCCGACGTCGACGGTCGCCGACGTTCCGACCGGCACACCGACGCCGACCCCGACGTCCACGCTCGGCGATGTTCCGAGCGACACTCCGACGCCGACCGCCACGGCGACGCCGGGTCCGCTCGATCGCTTCCATTGCTACGGCGTGCGAGCGCCGAACGCCGCGCCGCGCCCGGTGACCTTGGTGGACCGCTTCGGCACGACCGACGTCCGGATCCAAGAGCCGCGCCGCGTCTGCAATCCGGCCAACGTCGCCGGCATCGACCCGACCGCGCCCGACCACGATGCGCATCTGCTCGGCTACCGCATCCGGAGGAACGGCCCGCTGGTCGATCTCCCGCGACGCCAGCAGATCACGAATCAGTTCGGCACCATCACCGTCGACCTCGTGCGCCCCGAGCTCTTGCTGGTGCCGAGCGCCAAGAGCCTGACCGGCACGCCGCCGCCGCTCGATCCGGTCACGATCGATCACTTCCAGTGCTACCGCGTCACCCGCGCCCGCACGCGCGTCAAGGACATCCCGGTGGTCGACCAGCTCGGCTCGCTGAAGGTCGACGTGAAGCGTCCGCGCCGCCTCTGCGTGCCGGTCGACAAGAACGGCGAGACGCCGGGCGCCGCGCAGCACGCCGGCGTCCTCGCGTGCTACGACTCGCGCGTCGCGAGCGCCTCGCAACCCTTCATCGGCCCGCATCACCTCTTCGTCGCGAATCAGTTCGGCGAGGTGACGCTCGACCGGTTGCGGCCGGCCGAGCTCTGCGTGCCGTCGATCGCGCCGTAGGCGCGCTCGCAAGGACCCGGAGGCGCGTTCGCAAGGACCGGAGGCGCGTTTCGCAAGCACCCGGAGGTGCGTTCGCGAGAACCCGGAGCGAGCGCTACACCCCCTGCAACGCGAACGCCGTCCCCTGCGCGTCCCCGCATTGCACGATGCGCTCGCCGCCGGGGATCGGCATCGGGCCGTTCCAGATCTTGCCGCCCGCCTTCTCGACCCGCTTCGTCGCGGCGTCGAGGTCGTCGACGCGCACGTAGTAGAGCCAATGCGGGGGCAGGGGGTAGCCCTTCGGGCGGTTCATCATGCCGCCGAAGTCGCGGTCGCCTTTGCCGTAGATCTGGTAGGTGCCCATGTCGCCCATGTCCATCGCCTGGCGCTTCTCCCAGCCGAGCAGCTCGGCGTAGAAGCGGAACTCCGCTTCCCAGTCGTCGGCGAGGAGCTCGTGCCAGACGACGTGGCCGTGCACGGGCCCGCTCGGACGCGGCGGCGCTTCGGAGCGGTTCGGCTTGAAGAGAGAGAGGGTCGCGCCTTGCGGGTCGGCGATGATGCTGAAGCGGCCGATCGTCGGTATGTCCTGGGGCGGTACGCAGCTGGTGGCGCCGAGCGACACCGCTTTCTTGGCGAGCGCGTCGACGTCGTCGGCGAGCACGTGCGCGTACCAGTGCGGCCGTGCTCCCGCCTTCTTCGCCTCGTCGGTGACGGCGATGACGCCGCCGATTCCGACGTCGCCCGCCTTCCAGATCGTGTACGGCTCCTTGCCGGCGCCGAAGGGCTCGGTCGTCCAGCCGATCACGTCGCGGTAGAACGCGATGGCGCCCGGCACGTCGGTCGTCATCAGCTCGTACCACACGAAAATTCCCTGGGTTGCGCTCATTGGCTCTGTCCTCCCTCGTTACAGTTATCGTTTGGAAGAGATTGGATTCGACAGACGGGACGCAAAAAAACTCGCTGCGACCGTCACCACGGCGCAGAGGTCCCCGAACAGGTCGCCGACGCGCGAGTAGGGCGACCGTCCCGACGCCGGCGCGACGTCGGCGAGCAACGCGTCGCGCGTCAACGCCTCCGTATGTGCGACCATGCGGCCGTACGGGTCGATCACGCCCGACGGTCCCGAGTCCGAGACGCGCACGAGATACCGGCGCTGCTCGACGGCGCGCAGCGCCGCGATCTCGAACTGCTGCCAGGCGAACCCGGCGTTCGGGACCCAGCTGTCGTTGGAGGGGTTCACGAGATACGTCGCGCCGGCGGCGACGCGGGCGGCGGCCACGTGCGGCAGGAAGGCCTCGTTGCAGATCAGGACGCCGGCCGCTCCCGCGCGCGTCGGGAGCGGCGGCAGGGCTGCGCCGGGACTGAACTCGCGAACGCGGCCGAACTGTCGGCGCGCCATCTCCACGCGGAGCGGGAAGTACTCCATGAACGGCAAAAGGTATTGCTTGTCGTAGCGCGCGCCGATCCTGCCGTCGGCGCCGACCAAGTAGACGCTGTTGGTGTACGGGGCGGCGCCGCCGGGGGCGCCGGCACGCGGTGCGCCGATCACCAGCTCGGCGTCGTGGCCTTGGAGCGTCGCGCCGAGCGCGCGTCGCTCGACGTCCTCCTGCTCGACGAACGACGTGAGCGCCGCCTCGGGCCAGAAGACGACCTCCGGCTGGTGCTCGGCTAGCAGCGGACGCGTGAGACGTTGATAGACCTCGAGCGTGCGAGCCGGCCCTTCCGCGCTCCAGCGGACGGCGGCGCCGATGTTGCCCTGGACGATCGCGATCCGCACCGGCGCGCCGAGCGTCGGCCCGCCGAAGCGGAGCACGAACGTGCCGCCGAGAAGCACGAGCGCCGTTGCGCCGAGCGCGGCCGCGAGACCGAGCGACGCCCGGCGCGCGACCACGCGACGGGACAGCCAGGACGCGACGACCTCCGCCAGCGCCGCGTTCACCGCCGCCACCAGACACGACACGCCGTAAACGCCGGTAAGGGACGCGATCTGCACGAGCGGGATGAAGCCTGCCTGGGAGTAGCCGAGCGTCGCCCACGGCGAGTTGCCGACGTAGACGAGCGTGCCGTTCAAGAGCCGTCCGCGTGCGAGCTCGGCGGCCGCCCACGCGGCGCCGGCGAGGAACGGCGTCGCGGCGCCGAAGCGCGTGAGCGGCCGGTACGCCAGCGCGAACGCCGCGTAGTATGGCGCCGCCATGCATCCGGTCACGATCAGGAAGAGCGCGACGCCGATCGCGAGCGGCTGGTCGAAGTAGGACGACACCGCCGACGGCATCCAGGTGCCGACGCTCCATCCCGAGACGAGCGTCCACAGCGCGCCGAGCGCGAGGCGTCGTCGCCAGCTCGCGTCGCGCAGCACGACGAGCAGCGGCACCAGAGCGACCCATGCGACGAGGCGGGCGCGCACCGGCGGGAACGCCAGCGCATACAGGATCCCCGACGTGACGGTCGCCATGAGATCGACGCCGAGCCGCCGGATCACGACAGTCGCTCGAGGTCCGTCCTGAGCCCGAGCTGCTCGAAGATCTCCCGCGCGCGGGCGCGACAGGCGGCGGCGTCGAGCCCGCGGAAGCTGCCGCCGTCGGCCGCGAGCAGCCGACCGACCACCGCATACGTGCGCGCCGTCTCCGGCCGCGCGCCGAGCCGTTCGCCCCAGTCGATGCTGCGCTCGAAGAGCCGGTGCGCGTGCCGACGGTTCCCGAGCAGCCAGCGGTAGCGACCCGCGAGCCGCAGGACCTCGGTGCGCCGCCAAGCGACCTTGGAAGAGCTCGCCAGCGCGGCGCGCAGCCTCTTCCGCGCCGGGCGTCGACGGTCGCGGAGCGCCGCGCCGCCGCCACCGTTTCGCGCCGCCGCCTCCAGACGCGCGACGTCGAGCAGCAGACGCGACCGATGGTACGCGCTGCCGTGAAAGGGCGGCACCGGCGACGATCGCGCGACGACCTCGGCGGCGCGTGTGAGCGTCGCCTCCGCCGCGTCGAGCTCGCCGAGCTCGGTCTCGGCCTTCGCCTGCGCGGCCAGCGCGAGGATGTGCAGGAGGTCCTCGGGATTCTCGTCGTAGTACGTGTGCGCAGCCTCGCGGGCGCGCTGGTAGTCGCCCTCCTCGAGCGGCAGCAGCGCGTGCAGGTAGTAGAAGTTCGTCTTGGCGAGGTCGTAACGGAACATGTCCCAGATGCGATCGATCTCGGCGATGCAGGCGCGTGCCGCCGCAAACTCGCCGCGATGCAGTCGCTTCTCGCCGAGCAGGCCGAGGTACGTCGTGGGTCCCCAGAGCTGGCCGTTCCGCACGCTTTCGGCGAGGCGCTCGCCGGCGATCTCGTGCTCGTCCGACCAATCGCCTTCGAGCACGCGATAGGTGAAGTTCATGGCCCGCTCGTAGATGTACTCGTCGGAGTCCGACGCCGGCACGAGGGCGGCGGCGCGCTCGGAGAGCCGGCGCGCGACGCCGAAGGAGATGCCGCCGAAGGCGAAGAGCGCGGCCGCGCCGGCGTAGAACTTCCCGGCCCGCGGCACGGAGCCCGCATCGATGCGTTGGAGGAACGCGAGCGTGTCCATGCTGTCGAACAGGTGTCGCGTCGGCTGCGTCGTGACGGTGACCTCGGCGCGCGCGTAGCGGAGGTCCATGATCTCGCACTGGCGCGGCGTCGCCGCCGGCGACCGGCGGCCGAACGACGGTCCGTAGAGCCGCCGCAGCACGGCGGCGAGATTGCGCGCGAAGCTGACGCCGAGCTGCCAGCGTCCCTCGACGACGCGATCGCCGAGCAGCCGGAGTGCCACGTTGAAGTGCTCGATCGCGTCGAGGAACCGACCGCGATAGTAGAGCGCCTCGGCGATGTTCTTCTCGAGCAGCGCGCGCTTCTGCGGGTCGCCGCCGTCGCGATGGATCTCGAGATAGAGCTTCGAGGCCTCCTCGAAGAAGTGGAGCGCCTCGCTCGGTGCCGCGGCCCGCGCCGCTTCCGCGCCCGCCTTGAAGAGAAACTCCTCGGCGCGCTCCACGACCCCGCCCTTGCCGTAGTGATAGGCGAGCATGCCGGTGTAGCCGGGAAGGTCCTCCGGGAAGACGCGCTCCATCGTCTCCGCGACCGTTCGGTGCAGGACCTCGCGGCGCGCGTGCAGCAAGCTCTCGTAGGTGACCTCCTGAATGAGCGGGTGCTTGAAGTCGAACTCGGCGTCGCGCGCCGAGTCCGAGCGCACCAGAAACTCGGCGTGCAGCAGAGCTTCGATGTCGTCGGCGAGACGGGTGACGTCCTCGACCACGCCCGCCAGCACCTCGGCGTGGAAGCTCGCGCCGATGACCGACGCGGTTTGCAGCAGCTGCCGTTTGGCGACGTCGAGCGCGTCGACGCGGGCCATCACCACCTCGTGCACCGTGTCGGGGATCGTGACCGAGCCGATCTTCGCGGTGGCGCGGAAGCGTCCGCCGGCATACTCGACAGCGCCCTCGTCGACCAGGCTTCGCACGACCTCCTCGATGAAGAAGGGATTGCCGTGCGCCTTCTCCTCGATGCGCTGGCGGGTGTCGCGCGGCAGGTCGCCTTGCTGAAAGAGATTATTCAGCATGCTGCGCGCGGCCGAGGCGTCGAGCGGCTTGAGCTCGATTTCGGAGGATCGTTCCGGATGGTGCTCGCGGGCGTAAGCGCGGATGCGCTCCGAGGTGTGCGGATAGCCCGGCCGGCAGACGTTGATGAAGAGGATCGGACTCTCCTCGGCGAGACGCAGCAGCGATTCGAAGAGCTCGATCGACGACCCATCCGCCCAGTGGAGGTCGTCCATCACCGCGACCACCGGCCGCGCCGCACTGGTTGCCCGCAGCAGCTGAGTCACGCTGCGCTGCGTGAGCTTCTCCATGGCGTCGCCGCGGAGCGCGGAGAGCCGGGTCTGGTGCGCTTCGTCGAGCGGCAATCCGAGCAAGGCGACGAGGAACGGCAACACCTCGTCGACCTCGTCCGGCAAGAGGCCGCGGATCGTGGCGTCGAGCTTGGCGAGCGCTTGCGCCTCGTCGTCGGCGTCCTCGATCCCGATCAGCGAGCGGCAGAGGTCGATGATGGCGTGGAACGAGAGATGACGGCCGGTCGCCACCGAGCGGCCCTCGCACCACGCGACGCCTTCCGCCTCCGGACTGGTCGCGACCTCGCGGAGAAGCCGGGACTTGCCGAGCCCGGCCACCGCCACCACGCCGACGATGCCGCCGCTGCCGGTCGCCAGGCGCGCGACCGCCTCGCGCAACGACCCGAGCTCGTGCTCGCGGCCGACCAGCGGCGAGAAGACGCGGCGCTCGGCGCCGATCCGCGCGCGGTGCAGGCGCTCGTGGTCGGACACGAGCTCGAAGACGCGGAGCGGGACGCCGCCGCCCTTGCGCGCGGCCGGCGCCAGCTCGCGATAGGTGAAGACCTCGCGCGTCGCGCGCCACATCTCGTGGCCGACGTAGATGTGTCCGGCGGGAGCCAGATCCTTCAGCTCGTCGGCGATGCCGACCGGATCGCCCATGACGGCGAACTCGCGGATCAGCGCGCCGGCGACGTCGCCGGCGAGCGCCAGCCCGGTGTGGATCCCGATGTGGACGTCGAGGTGCATGTCCGGCCCGAGGCTCTCGCTGTAGGCTCGGACCGAGCGGCGCATCTCGATCGCGGCATTCACCGCGACGCGCGGCGCGTCCTCCATCGCCTCCGGGAAGCCGAAGAGCGCCATCACGCAATCGCCGATCAGCTTCTCGACCGTGCCGCCGTGCTTGCGCGCGATCTCGTCGAGAACCTGCAAGCAGCCCACCACCACGGGGAAAGCGTTCTCGGCGCCGGCGCGCTCGGTGAGCGTCGTGAAGCCGGTGATGTCGGCGAAGAGAATGGTGGCGCGCCGACGCTCGGTATCCCCGGTGCGCCGGCCGCTCTCCGCCCGCTCGCGCTCGGCCCGGAGCGCCGGCTCGAAGAAGACGCCGCGGACGAGCCGACCGGGCGTCCCGTCGCCGTAGGTGAGGACGAGCGCGCGCGACTCCGCGGAGAGCGGCTCGGCGGCGACGGCGTCGATCAGCTGCCCGCTTTCCTCCGGTCGGAGCGGGGCCAGGCGGATCTCGTCGACGGTGAAGGCCGCGAGCGTGCGCTGCAGCGCCGCGGGCGCATCGCCGGGCTCGGTGCGCGCGGCCGGCTCGGGCCGCGCGGCGATGACGAAGAGCACCGGCCGATCGGCGACGCGGCTCGCGATCTGGGGCAGCAGCGCGAGCGACGCCGGGTCGGCGCGGTGCACGTCGTCGAGCAAGACCGCGACCGGTCGCTCGGCGCTGCGGCGCTCGAGCGCGGCATCGACGCGGGCGGCGAGGCTTTCGACCGTCGCGGGGCCGCCGCCGGCGGCGCTCGCGGGATCGGCAGCGGCGAGCAGGTGCGCGAGCAGGCGCGGCTCGCCCTCGTCGGTGCCGACGGTGCCGGCGGCGTGCACCAGCGCGACGTCCTGCGCGGCCGGTAGCCCTTCCACTTCGACGAGGAGGCGCGACTTCCCGATGCCGGGGTCGCCGATCAGCAGCACTACGCCGCCCCGTCCGGCGGCGAGGCGCTCCAGGTGCGCCGTCAGCCGCCCCATCTCGGCCGCGCGTCCGACCAGCGGGATCCCCATGCCGGCGGCGGCGCGGCGCGGCGCGCGCGCGCCGACCAGATCGAAGATCGGTACCGCGACCGTCTTCCCCTTGAGCGCCATGGCGCCGAGCGGCTGATACTCGAAGAGCGCGCGGCTCTCCGCCTCGGTCTCGGGCCCCACGTAGATGTGCCCGTACGGCGCTTTCGCCTTGAGGCGCGCGGCGACGTTCACCGCGTCGCCGAGGATGTTGAACTCGCGCGCGACGCGGCCGCGGACGTCGCCGGCGACCATCTCTCCGGTGTTGATGCCGATCACGAGGCGGAGCGGCACGTCGAGGCTCGCGTTGTACTGCCGGAGCTCCTCGCGCATCTCGACGGCGGCGGCCGCCGCGGCGCTTGCCGCGTCCGCGAGCGGCACGGGGTAGCCGAACATCACCAGCAAGGCATCGGCGAGGAACTTGTCGACCGCGCCGCCGTGCCGGCGCGCGATCTCGTCGACGATGCGCACCGCGCCGGTGACCACGAAGTAGGCGCGCTCCGGTCCCAGGCTCTCGGCGACGTCGGTGAAGCCGACGACGTCCGCGAAGAGCACGGTCGCGCGCGTCAGGCGTGCGCTACTGGAGGATTCGTCGACCACGGCGGGTGCGCTGCAGCTCGTGAAGCTACGTCGCGTCGGCGCCGCCTGGCAAGCACCGTATTCCCGAGCTCACAATGAACTCCGACACCCGCCGATTCACGTTGACTCGCGGATCGCGACGCTCGTAGCGTCGAGCGTGGGAAGTGGGAGCCGGCTGGTTTGGTTCGTGATCGGGGTGGGCTCGTGCTGCTCTCCGCCTGTGGGGAGGATGACGAGCAGCGGATCGTCGAGCCCGCCGCCAGTCCGACCGGTCACGCGTCACGCCACCGGTTTCCACGCCCGTAAGCGCGGTGTTCGCCGCGGCCCGGTGTGACCGGCGAACGCCGAGCCGACGCGCCGATCTTCCCGCAGGTCTACTTCCTCGGCGGCGACTGGACGGCGATGCGCGCCGGGCCCTGACGTCTCACGCCCAGAAGTCGTCGACCGCGAACAGATCCCAGACGAACTCCCACACCTCGACCACCTGACCGTCGCGGAGGCGCATGCGGAGGCACGTCGGGTTGTCGAGCGTCTTGCCGTCGCGCGTGCCGGAGCCGCGGAAGAGCGCCACCGCGTTCGTGTCGTTGGCGATCACGTCCTCGAGTTCGAGGTGGAACGTGCCGCCGGTCAGCTGCGGCACGCTCATCAGGAACTGGAGGATGGCGGCGCGCCCGCGGTGCGCGCCGGCGAGCTTCCCGCGCCGCCCCGGGAAGTGCCACACCGCGTCCTCCGGAATCGTGTCTTGGATGGCGGCGAGGTCGGCGTTCCGAAACGCGGCGAAGAGCGCCCGGATCCGAGTCGCGTTCGGGTGCTCGGTCATGCCGGCGGACGGTAGTAGAAGCGGACCTCGCCGATCTTGCCGTCGGTGACGAGATAGATCGCCGCCTCCCGCCATTGGTGCCGGCGCTTGTTGTCGTGCGGCGTCACGTCGTACTCCATCTCGAGCACGATCGCGTCGTCGGTGACGTGCTTTCCGAGGATCGCGTTCTGATGGACGACGCGGCTCGCGACCCAGCCGCGGCACGCTTCCTCGATCGCGTCGCGGCCGCCGGGTACCTCGGTGCCGTTCTCAAACTGCCGCACGTTCGGTGCGTACAGCTCGGTGATCGCCTCGACGTACTTCCCCTCCCGGCAGCGCCGGACCAACTGCTCCGCGATTTCGCTGGCGTCCATCCGGCGTCAGAGGGGCGTCGCGGCGATCTGCGCGTAGTGGTCGAGGATCGGCAGAACGTCCTCCTTCGGCTTCGGCGGTATCCAGAAGTTCACGCGTTCGACGCCCGCCTCCGCGAACCGTCGGAGGACGGCGACGTCGCTCGGCGCGCCGAAGATCGACACCGGAAAGTCCGCGGGTGTCTTGCCGGCGGCGCGTGCCCGCTCGGCGAGGTCCTTGATCCCGGCCAGCACCGAGTCGGGATTGAAGCCGATTGGAATCCAGCCGTTGCAGAAGTCGACGACGCGCTGCCGGGCTTTGGGGGTGTCACCTCCCATGAGAATCGGCGGGTGCGGCTGCTGGACGGGTTTCGGCCACGACCAGACGGGATCGAAGCTCACCAGCTCGCCGTGGAACTCGGCTTCGTCCTTGGTCCAGATCTCCTTCATCGCGAGCACGCGCTCGCGCAGCAGCTTCCAGCGCGTCTTGAAGTCGGTGCCGTGATTCTCCATCTCCTCGGCATTCCAGCCGCCGCCGATGCCGAAGAGGAGGCGGCCGTTCGAGAGCACGTCGATGCTGGCGACCTCCTTGGCGGTCACGATGGGGTCGCGCTCGACCACCAAGCAGATGCCCGCGCCGACCTTGATCCTCTTGGTGACCGCCGCGGCCGCCGTCAGCGTCACGAAGAGGTCGTGGGTGTGCGAGTACTCCTTCGGAAGCTCGCCGCCGCCCGGGTAGGGGCTCCGCCGGCTCACCGGGATGTGCGTGTGCTCCGGGAAGAAGATCGACTCGAAGCCGCGCGCCTCGGCAGCGATCGCGAGCTCGTCCGGCCGCATCGCATAGTCGGTCGCGAACATCAGGATGCCGTAGTGCATGAGTGCTCCTTTCGCGCAGGGGAGAGCGACGCGCTGACTCCGCTTTGGACTAGTTTCCCGGGCAGCGCAACGACGACCCCATCTCGCGGCCGCGGCCCGAGCTCAGCGTCGGCTCGACGTGGACGGGCGGTGCGATGGTCGTTGCGACACGCTGACGGCCACGCGGTGTCCGCGGCGCGGGCCGACCGGAGCGCGGCCGCTCGCCGCTCGATTCAGGCCGGCCTCAGGACGGCGTTGTCGCCGTCGGCGCGATCACGCTATGGCAGAGTCGCTCCGGACGACGTGCACCGCCGCGACCGAATCGACGAGGACGCCATGATCCGTGCCACCGTGATGAGCATCGCCGTGCTGACCGCCGCCGCGACCGCCGCGTACGCGGCCGATCCTGCGCCGCATCCCCAGTTCCGCCGCGCCGAGATCGTCGACAAGCAACAGAACCTCGTGATGTCGACCATCATGGTGCCCGTCGACTGGAAGGTCACGAGCGAGGTGACCTGGACCTACGCCGACGTGAGCCACCCGGTGCGGGCGACCGCGCGCGCCGAGGCGCCCGACGGCTCCGCCTGGGTCGAGTTCTTCCCGATCGAGATCTTCTACTGGCTCCAGCCGGTGGCGTCGCCGGTGAAGGTCGGCACACGGAACCTCGGGATGATCCACAAGCCGAACGTTCAACTCGACGAAGCGATGAAGAGCTTCGTCATCGCGCCGTACCGCGGGAAGAAGAAGGATCTCCAGATCGTCGGCTCCCGCCCGGTGAACGGCTTGGCGCAGGCGTTCGGCTATCCGCAGCTCCAGGGACAGGCCATGGCGGTCCGCCTCAAGTACGCCGCCGGCGGAGCCACCGCCGACGAGGACGTGTACGCGATGCTCGGTGCCGGCAATCAGATACCGTACACGGGGCCGCAGGGCACCTGGTACGAGAGCCACCGTCCGCTCGTGCTCGCGCACGCCGTCGGCGCGACCGGCGGCAAGCTCGAGAGCCTGTACCCGATGCTCTCGTACATCGCGACGTCGGTGAAGACGGACCCGATCTGGGACCAGCGGCGGGAGCAGCTCGTGCAGCAGATCGGCGCCGAGTTCAACAAGATGATCGCGCGCGGCTACCAGCAGATCCAGGCGGCGGCCGCGCTCAGCAAAGCGATCAGCGCCAACAACGACGCGATGATCGCCGGCATGGACGCGCGGCGCGCGCAGCAAAACGCGGCCGATCAGGCGCGCCGGGCCGCCGCCAACGCCGGCGGAGGCGCCGGTGGGGACTCGAGCTCCGGGTTCGACGACTACATCCGCGGGACCGAGCGCATGAAGGACCCGTACTGGGGCGAGTCCGAGCACTCATACAACGACCAGTACCACTGGACGGACGGGCAGGGCAGCTACCAGCACTCGAACGACCCGACGTTCGATCCCAACGTCGGGGGCGGCGGCGGTCCGAACTGGCAGCGCATGGAGCCGGCGGGGCGCTGAGCGCGTTTGAGTTTGCGCGCGCACTCGGGCGCGAGGCGGGTCGGTGCGACGGCGGCTGTCGGGAAACGCGCGCGGTGGAGGGGATCGCCCGCGGGGCCTGCGGAGCCGTCGCGCGCGGACGGCGCATAGCGGGGCAGAAAGCGCGTCGTGTGGCGATCGGCGCGTCGTAGACATGCATGGCACTCATGGGTTCACCGCCGCGTCGCCGGGCGTCCCGGCGCGGTTGCGCGACTGACCGAGATCGGCCCCGCGGGCGACCCCTCCACCGCGCGCCGTCACCGCCGGCGCTCGTAAGACTCGCGCTGCGTGCGTGGGGCCGAGAACGTCAACGTGGCTCAGCGACCGTGCGCCGGCGCGGTGTTGGACGGCAGAGGTTCGCACGCAACCACCGCGCGCGGCCACCGTCGCGACGACACGTCGCTGCGGCGTTGCGTCGTGCACTCGTGGCCGCGGGCTCTTCCGAGCACCGGCGTCGTGCGCGGGCGGTGGAGGGTCGTCCGCGGGGCCGATCTCGGTCAGTCGCGCTACCGCGCAAGACGCCCGGTGATGCGGCCGTTCGACTCATGAGCCCACATACAAACCTGCGAGACGCCGGTCGCGACATGATGGGTGTTGCGTCCCGCGACGCGCCGGCCGCGCGCGACGGCTCCGCAGGCCCCGCGGACGATCCCTCCACCGCCCGCCCGCAGCGACCACCGCCGTCGCAGCGGAAATCCGCAGCAACTACGCGGAAGCGGGCGCAAGGTCGCCCTCCTCGATTTCGCGAATGACCCGCTCGAGGTGGCGGTCGAGGCTCTGCATGTACTCGTAGAGACCTTTGTGCACGATCGCGAAGCTCACGGCGTCGGCGAAGCGCGTCGGATGCTTCCAGAGCGTCTCGCCGATCAGCGACAGCGTGAACCACGCCCGGCGCGGTGACGTCGCGATCACGGTGTCCTTCAGGATGCGTGCCAGCAGGAGCATCTCCTCGCGGCGCGGGCGCACGCTGACGCCGACTTGGCGGCCCCGGTTCAGGATGAACTCGAGCGTACGGCGGCGGAAATTCCGGAAGTCGTAGAGCTCGGCGATGAGACGGCGATAGCCTTTGTACAGCTCGACGCGGCTCATCGTCTTCGGGAGGATGTTCGAGAACACGAACTGGTCGCCGACCGAATCACCGACCAGCCGCCCCTCCTTCGCCATGCGGTCGTGCAGCGGCGTCTTCGGCATTGCCTGCAGCATGCCGGTCATCGAGACGGGGATGCGCGCGTCCTGGATGAAGCGCAGCTGCTCCTCGAAGATCGAGGCATCGTCGTTGTCGAAGCCGACGATCATGCCCGCCTGCACCTGGATGCCGTACGACTGGATCTTGCGGACGTTCTCGACCAGGTCGCCGCGCATGTTCTGCGTCTTCTTGCTTTCCTGCAGAGATGCCTTCCGCGGGCTCTCGATGCCGATGAAGATGGTGGTGAAGCGCGCCGCTTGCAGGAGCTCGAGCAGCTCGTCGTCCTGGGCGACGTTCAGCGACACCTCGGTGTTGAAGTACATCGGGTGGCCGTGGGCCTCGCTCCACTCGGCGATCGCGCGCAGCAGCTCCTTGGCGAGCTTCTTGTTGCCGATGAAGTTGTCGTCGACCAGGAAGACCTGCGTCGCGCCGAGCCGGTGGCACTCGGCGATCTCGGCCATCACCTGCGGCACCGACTTCACGCGCGGGCGGCGCCCATAGACGACGATGATGTCGCAGAACTCGCAGTTGAACGGGCAGCCGCGCGCGAACTGGATGGTCATCGCGTGGTAGCGGTCGACCGGCACCAGGTCGAAGCGCGGCGTCGGCGAGATCGTGAGGTCGGGTTTGTCGGCGGGCCGGTACTCGCTCTTCCAGCTGCCGGTTTCGAAGTCGGCTAGGAACTGCGGCCAGGTTTCCTCCGCCTCGTCGACGAACAGGACGTCGCAGCGGCCGCGCAGCTCCTCCGGGCAGAGGGAGGCGTACGGGCCGCCGATCACGACGAACCGGCCGCGGCGGCGGAACTCGTCGACGATCTCCAGCATGCGCTGCTTGTGGACGATGTAGCCGGTGACCCCGACGATGTCGGCCTCGACGTCGAAGTCGACGTCCTCGACGTTCTCGTCGCAGAGCGTGATGTCGTGCTCGCGCCCCGTCAGGCCCGCCACGGTCGGCATGGAAAGGTTCGGGAAGATGCAGCGCTTGCCGAGGCTCGGTAGGATCCGGTCGTACGTCCAGAAGCTCTCGGGATTCCGCGGAGTGACCAGATGAATCTTCACGACGCCTCCCTTCCACTCGACGCGTTCGGCGCATCGTACCCGGGGGGTCGGGTTGACCGGCGCCTTGGTTCTGACCGCTCAGGGGGACGGAGTCAACGATCGTCAGTTGGTTTCGGCCCGTGCGGTGCGCTGCGCGTCGGCGAGCCGTGGCGCCCGAAGTGAATGCGGCGCGGCGCTTATACCCCTACGACCGTTCCGTGAACACCGGCGCGAAACCGCCGCCGGCGGTGCGGAAGTTCGTCGTCTGTCCTTGGTAGAGGCGGGCGGCGGTGAGCTGAACGGCGCCATCGTAGACGTACGCGCGCACGTCGAGCTTGAGCGGTACCTCGAGGTCCGCGACCCGGACGGTCCGCTCGCTCGGCGGCACCAGGCGCTGGGCGACATAGGGGCGCGCGAGGATCGCCTCCCAGGTAGCGCGCGTCAGCTTGTCCCCGCGGTAGGCCGCTTTGCTGCCGTAGCCGGTGAGGGGTTTGAAGAAGTACTGCTTGCGGTCTCGCCAGAGCTCGTCGCGTCGGGCCGGGTCGACCAGCATGGCCGCCGGGACGCTGTCGGCGAGCAGTGCGACGGTTGCCTCGTCGACGTCCCATGCGCGCAGGCGGTCCGAATCGGAGAGCACGGTCAGATGTCGCTTGTCGGCGTAGAGCGCGTAGGTATGTGGGTTCGGCGTGACCACGACGTCGCCGGCAGCGTAGGCGTCGTGCAAGGCCGCTGTCGACGGGTCGGCAAGCATGAAGTCGGTGAGGCGGTTGTAGACGAGGTCGATCCGTTGGCCCTCCGCTGTGAGCCCGCCGCCGCCGTGGCGCAGCTCGCGCGCGTCGACGATCATCGCCGTCAGGCCGGCCTCCCGGAAGAGCTCCTGAAAGAGCAGGAACTCCGGATGGAGGTACTGCGTCGCGGGCGCGTCGTCGACGATCGCAATCGTCTGCAGATCGGCAGAGCCGCGTTGCCGGTGCCATTCGGCGCGGAACATCTCGACGAAACGTCCGGCGAGCTGACGCGGCGACGACGCGGCACCGAGCACGGCCTCGACCTCCGCGCAGCAGGCCTGTTGGGCGGCGGCCAGCACCGTGTTCAGCAGCGCGCCCCCGGCGTTGGTATTGATCTCGATCAGCTGTGGGCCCGTGTGGCCGACGTGGAAGTCGTAACCGAGAAAGACGCCGCGCGGACCGAAGTCGTCGCGGGCGATCGGCGGCGCCATCGCCGCGGCGTACATGCCGAACGGCGTCGTCTGCACGACCCGCTCGATCGCGGCGACTACCGCGGCCATGTAGTCCAGCTGCGCTCGCGCCAAGAAGACGGGGCTCGACGAGAATAGATGCGGACGGTCGCGCAGAATCGACTCGTACACGCCCGTCGTGAGCGGCGTCGATTCGAGCGCCTGCCGGAGACGTGCGGGGTCGACCGCGATGCAGTGGCAGCTGCGGTTCAGCTCTTCCGCGAGCGTGATGCCGTCGAGCAAGTCGTCCTTCTGGCCGGTCGGATGACGGGAGTCAATGCAGAGAAGCCCCACGACGCCGACTCTGCGCGCAGCGCCGAGCGGCAGCGAACCGCGAGTGGGGCGAGCAAAGAGATCCCGCGCTGAACGCGCCCTCGCTCAGCTAACTCCACGGCAGCCGCGCGCGCGTCGACCAATACTCGTCCGGCGGCTCGATCAGGGGCTGTAGGGCGGCGAGCACCTCGTCGTCGAGATCGATCCCGAGCGCGGCGACGTGCGAGTCGAGGTGCGCCGTGGTCGCGGCGCCGGAGAGCGCGACGTCGATTGCGGGGTGGTGCAGCACGAAGGCGAGGGCGAGCGCCGTGACGGTGATCGGCGTGTGCACGCGCGCGGCGATGGCGCGAAGATCGGTGACCAGGCGAGTGTCCTCGGGGCGGCCATTCGACTCCGTCAAGCGGCCGTTCGCGTGCACTTCCTTGGCGATCACTCCGAGGCCTGCGGCCTGCGCGGTCGCCAAGAGCGGCAGCAGCGACGGCTCGAGGATGTTGACGGTCGCCTGCACGGCGTCGAACACGCGTTCGCCGTCGATCCGGGTCTCGAGCGCCAGCTCGAGCGCGCGCGCCGCCGTCGTGCCCGTCACGGAAAGGCCGAGCGCGTCGCAGCGGCCGGTGCGCCGCGCTTCCACCATCGCCGCCAGCAGCGGCTCGTCGCGAAGCACGCCCGACTCCGCGGTGGCGCTGTGGATTTGATAGAGGTCGAGCTGCGGTCCGAGCAACGCCGTGCTCTCGTCGAGCTGCCTCGTGAAGCGCGCCAGCGTCAGCTCCTTTTGCTCGTGGACGGCGGCCTCGACGGCCCAGTCGGCGGTATAGCGATAGCCCCACTTGCTGCCGACCGCGATTTCGTCCGGCGGAATCGACCGCGCCGCCAGCCAGCGCGCCAGGAACTCCTCGGCGCGGCCGTAGCTGCGGGCGGCGTCGAAATAGCGAATGCCGTGCGCCCACGCTGCGTCGCACACCTCGGCAGTGCGAGCGGCGAGCGCTTCCGGCGTGCGCGCCGCGGGGAGATCGCGAGCGCGTCCGAGGTTGATGTAGCCGGGACGGCCGACGGCGGCGAGGCCGAGCCCGAGCCGCGAGACGGTGAACGTGGTGGTGCCGAGCCGCCGCAGCTCGATCGCCGCGCTCACGCCGGTTCTACTCGGCTGCGGCGAAGGTGTTGCAGTCCGCGACCCGGCCGCCGCGGAAGCCGCGCTGGAACCATTCGGTGCGCTGCTGCGACGATCCGTGCGTCCACGTCTCCGGGTTGACGCGCGCGCCGGCCTGCTTCTGGATTCGGTCGTCACCGACGGCGGCCGCCGCGGCGAGTCCCTCTTCGACGTCGCCGCGCTCGAGGATGTCGCGTTGCTCGGTCGAGTGGGCCCAGACGCCCGCAAAGCAATCGGCCTGCAGCTCGAGCAGCACCGACATCCGGTTGGCCTCGTTCGGGCGGCGTCGCTGCAGGTCCGCGACGCGCTCGGACAGGCCGAGCAGGTTCTGCACGTGGTGACCGACCTCGTGGGCGATGACGTAGGCTTGCGCGAAGTCGCCGGGCGCGCCGAAGCGCGCGCGCAGCTCCTGGAAGAAGCCGAGGTCGAGGTAGACCTTGCGGTCGGCCGGACAGTAGAACGGCCCCATCGCGGCTTCGCCGAAGCCGCACCCGGACTGGACGCGGTCGGTGAAGAGCACGAGCTTGGCGCGCTCGTAGTCGCGTCCGGCCCCCGGAAGGATCTTGCTCCAGGTGGTCTGCACGTCGTCGAGCACGAACGAGACGAACTCCACCATCGGCTCGTCCTCGTTGGAAGGGGCGCTCACCTGGCCGCCGTCGGTTCCGGTGTCGACGACGTTGCCGAGGATCGCGAAGAAGTTCTGCCCCGTGACCAAGCTCAACACGAGCAGCAACACCGCGCCGCCGGCGCCGATCCGCAGGCCGCCGCCCGCCACGGTCATGCCGCGGCGATCTTCGAGGTCTCCGCTTCGCCCGCCCGGTGTCCAACGCATGGGAATCGGCTAGCGTCCCGGTGCGACGAGCGCAACACGGACGCGCCGACGCGCGTAGGCGTTACACGCGGCGGTCTCGCGGCGACGCTTGGTTGCAGCTCCTTTCGGCCCTTGGTACGGACGGGCGATGTCCGCTCCGCTGGTCGCCTGCCTCGATCTCGAAGGCGTGCTGGTTCCCGAGATCTGGATCGGCGTCGCCGAGGCGACGGGCATCGCGGAGCTCCGCCGCACCACGCGCGACGAGCCCGACTACGACAAGCTGATGCACGGGCGGCTCGCCATCCTCGAGCGCGAGGGTCTCGGCATCGCCGACATCCAGAAGGTGATCGCGGGGATGCGCCCGCTCGACGGCGCCGCCGACTTTCTCGATTGGCTGCGCGCGCGCTCGCAGGTGATCATCCTCTCCGACACGTTCATGGAGTTCGCGCAGCCGCTGATGGCGCAGCTCGGCTACCCGTGTCTCTTCTGCAACTCGCTGACGGTCGACGGCGCCGGCCGCATTCGCGGCTACTCGCTGCGCATCGCCGACGGCAAGCGCAAAGCCGTGATGGCGCTGAAGCTCCTCAATTTTCGGGTGGTCGCCGCCGGCGACTCCTACAACGACACGACGATGCTCGACGAGGCGGACCGCGGCATCCTCTTTCGTCCGCCCGACAACGTGATCCGCGACTTCCCGCAATTCCCCGTCACGCGCAGCTACGACGAGCTGCGCGCGGCCTTCGAGGCGGCGGCAGCGGCGACCGTCTGACCCACGAGGACACCATGCACTTCGAGTTCAGCGACAAGGTGAAGGCTCTGCAGAAGCGGGTCGGCGACTTCATCGCCGAGCACGTCTATCCGAACGAGGAGCGGTTCGTGCGCGAGATCGCCGAGGGCGACCGCTGGCAGCCGCCGCGTATCGTCGAGGAGCTCAAGGAGAAGGCCAAGGCGGCCAAGCTCTGGAACCTCTTCTTGCCGGAGAGCGAGCTCGGCGCCGGGCTCACCAACCTCGAGTACGCGCCGCTCGCCGAGATCATGGGGCGGTCGCAGATGGCATCGGAGGTCTTCAATTGCTCGGCGCCCGACACCGGCAACATGGAAGTGCTGGTCCGCTACGGCACGGCCGAGCAGAAGAAGCAGTGGCTCGAACCGCTGCTCGCCGGGAAGATCCGCTCGGCGTTCGCGATGACCGAGCCCGCGGTCGCTTCGTCCGATGCCACCAACATCGAGGCCCGCATCGACCGCGACGGCGACGACTACGTGATCAACGGCCGCAAGTGGTGGACGTCGGGCGCGGGCGACCCGCGTTGCCGCATCCTCATCTTCATGGGCAAGACGGCGCCCGACAATCCCGACCGCTACCGGCAGCAGTCGATGATCCTGGTGCCGCTCGACACGCCGGGCGTGAAGATCGAGCGGATGCTGTCGGTCTTCGGCTACGACGACGCTCCGCACGGTCACGCCGAGGTCTCGTTCGAGAACGTGCGGGTGCCGGCATCGAGCATGCTGCTCGGCGAAGGCCGCGGCTTCGAGATCGCGCAGGGTCGCCTCGGGCCCGGCCGCATCCACCATTGCATGCGGACGATCGGCCTCGCCGAGCGCGCCCTCGAGCTGATGTGCAAGCGCCTCATGACGCGGGTCGCGTTCGGCAAGGAGATCGTGCGCCACAACGTCTGGCAGCAGCGCATCGCCGACGCCCGCATCAACATCGAGCAGTGTCGGCTGCTCACCCTGAAGGCCGCCTACATGATGGACACGGTCGGCAACAAGGTGGCGCGCGCCGAGATCGCGATGATCAAGGTGGCCGCGCCCCGCATGGCGCTCCAGGTGATCGACGACGCCATACAGGCCTTCGGTGGCGGCGGCGTGTCGCAGGCGACGCCGCTCGCCGGGATGTGGGCGGCCGTCCGGACGTTGCGGTTCGCCGACGGACCCGACGAAGTCCACAAGAATCAGATCGCGAAGCTCGAGCTGCAGAAGTACATGTAGCATCACGGCCCCGATTTCCGCGGTCGATCGCCCCTGTTCTCGGGATTGACTAGGCGTGCGGCCGGCCGTCTACCTGTACCAGCCGTTCGCTCCCCTTCGAACGTTGCTACGTCCGTCGACGCTCGAAGGAGGCCCAAATGCGAACCTCGATGCTCCCCGCGGTCACTGCCGCCGCTCTGATCGTCACGCTGGCTGCCGTCGTTCCCGCCCGCGCCGACGCCACGCGTTGCAAGGCGGCCATCGCCCGCAACTCCAGCAAGTTCGTGCAGAGCAAGGCCAACGCGCTCGCCAACTGCGAGCGCGACAAGGTGCTCGGCAAGCTGCCGGCGTCGACGGACTGTCACAGCGAGAGCAAGGCGGCTGCGGCGATCGCCAAGGCGGAGGCCAACCTGCGGTCGAAGATCGCCGCCTCCTGCGGCGGCAACGACAAGGTCTGCGGCACGTCCGATGGCGACGACGCGCCCGCGACGCTCGGCTGGGGAGGCACCTGTCCGAACTTCGAGAACGGCAGCTGCACCAACGCGATCACCAACTGCAACGACATCTCCGACTGCCTGGTGTGCATCGGTGAGGCGGCCGTCGATCAGGCGATCTCGCTCTACTACGACGCGTTCGTGCCGTCGGCGCCGAACAGCGAGGTGAACCGCTGCCAGCGCGAGATCGGCCGCAGCACGACCGCGTTCTTGCGGAAGAAGTCCGGCACGCTCGCGCAGTGCTGGACGAGCGTCAACCTCGGCCGCGGCACGGATCCGTGTCCCTCGCCGGGCGACGGCAAGGCGGCGGGAGCGATCGCCAAGGCCGAGGCGCGGAAGCAAAAGAACATCTGCCATGCCTGCGGCGGCAACGACGAAATCTGCGACGGCAACGGCGATCTCACGCCGGGACAGATCGGGTTCGTGAGCAATTGTCCGGCGGTCACGGTGCCGGGCGGGGGCTCGTGCGCCCGGGCGATCAACACGCTGTCGGACGTGGTGGCGTGCGTCGATTGCGTCACCGAGTTCAAGGTCGACTGCACGGATCGTGCGGCGGCGCCGTGGGGCTCGGGTGGCTATCCCGGCGAGTGCAATCCCGGCGCCCTGCCGACCCCGACCCGGACGCCGACGCCGGTCGTCACCGCGACGCGGACCGCCACACCGACGCCGACCCTGTCGGCCACCGTCGGCGTCACGGCGACGCGCACCACGACCCCGACGCCGACGATCAGCGCGACCACCGGCGTGACGGCGACGCGCACCGCGACGCCCACGCCCACGGTCACCGCGACGACGGCCGTCACGGCCACGCGCACCACGACGCCCACGCCCACGGTCACCGCGACGACGGGCGTCACGGCCACGCACACCACGACCCCGACGCCGACGATCACCGCGACGACAGCCGTCACGGCAACGCGAACCACGACCCCGACGCCGACCGTCACAGCCACCGCCGTCGTCACGGCGACGCGTACCGTCACGCCCACCCCGGTGCTGACGGCGACGCGGACGGCCACGCCGACCGCGGTCGTCACCGCCACGCGCACCGCCACGCCGACGATCACGGCGACGCGCACTCCGACTCCGACCGTCACCTCGACGCCCGCGTCGTTGTGCGGCAACGGCGTGCTCAATGCCGGCGAGGACTGCGATCCGGCCGGCGGCGCCGCCACCTCGTGTCAGACCGCGTCGAACACGAGCGCGGCGTTCACTTGCAATGCCGGGACCTGCCAGTGCGCCTGCCCGACCAAGGTGACGTTCACGGGTAATGCGGCGGATCCGGCGAGCATTCTCGACACCGGCTGGACCGGCATCGCGCACCGCGCGCCGATCATCTCGAACGGTGAGGTGACGGTGGCGCTCTCGGCCTGCTCCGGCAGCAGCCGTCCGTGCGGCACGTGCACCGTCAGCGGCCCGATCGTGAATCCCAACGCCGGTGCGGGTCAGATCGACAACCGCCGCTGCACCAACGACACGTCGATCCGCTGCAGCACCAACACGCCGTGCACGGCGGGCGGCGGAACCTGTGAGTTCTTCTTCGGGTCGACGCTACCGCTCGCAGCGGGCGGCGTGACGACGTGCGTGGTGAATCAGTTCAACGGCTCGATCAGCGGGACGGCCAACGTCGAGACCGGCGAGGCAGTCAACAACGCGTTGCTGACCTCGCGCGTCTTCACCGGTATCGCCATCGACAACCCGTGCGCGCGCTGCATCGGTGACGGCGCCATCAACGACGGCGTGCAGGGCGGCACGTGCGACGGCGGCACGCGCGCCGGTTTGGGGTGCGACGCCAACGGCCAGGTCCCGGGCCGCCCCGACTTCGGTCAGACCAGCTTGGACTGCCCGATTGCCAGCACCGCGCTGATCGCGACGTTGTCGATCGATCTCTCGAACGCCACCGATCCGGTCGCCAAGACGGTGACGGCCGGGAGCCCCGCGTGCAGCGGCGAGCCCGGCGAACGGTGTCTCTGCGATACCTGCAACAACGTCAACGCACAGGCCTGCGACGCGAACGCCGATTGTCCCGTGAGCGGCGGCAACCCCGGTATCTGCGGCGGCCGGCGCTGCATCGGCGGTACGAACGCGGGCGCGCCGTGCGCGAACAACACCGTATGTCCGAGCGGCGGTATCTGCGGCCGACCCGGCGAGCCCACCAAGCCGAGCGCGTGTCTCGACGACACGTCGACGGCGGGCGTCCTCGACTGCTCCGACACGAGCCCCGTCGATGGCGAGGGCGAGTGCCTGCAGGGGCCGATCACGCAGAGCTGTTCGGTCGCGTCCGGTCACGCGCAGCGTGGTTGCACGACCGACGCCGAATGCGGTGGCGGCGTCGGCAGCTGCGAGAGCAACAACCGCGCGTGCTTCCTGACCGGCGGTTTCAGCGGCAAGAACGGCACCAACACGCTGGTCGCCAACGGCATGGAGGACCCGCCGATGAACGACGTCTCCACGCCCACGCTGGGAGCGGTCTTCTGCGTCGGCCCGACCGGCAGCACGTCGGTGAACAACGTCGCCGGCCTTCCCGGCCCCGGCCGCGTCACCATCCGCGGCACGGCCACCGGCTTGCCGTAGCCGAGTCGAACCGGGCGCCGGCGGGCCACCACGGCCTGCCGGCGCCTGACGTCGACGTCCCTAGCCGTTCATGCCCGTCGCGGCGCTCATGGGGTGCAGACTCCCCGCCGCGCTCGGGCGCGACGCGACCCGCTGCCGCCACGCCGCCAGATTGGTCCACGACGGATCGAGCGGCTGGCCGACGCTCGCGCCGAAATCGAGCGCCACGTAGAGGATGATGTCGGCGACCGTGAAGCGGTCGCCTGCGATGAAGGTCTTGCCCGCCAACAGAGCGTCGAGCCACGCCAGGTTGTCGCGCGCGGTCGCTTTCAGGCCGTCCGCCGCCTCGGGCAACACGCGCATGCGGGCGCGAAAGAGCTCGACGCCCTCGGCGAAGCGGAATCCGTTGTAGAGGTGCTCGGTGATCTTGAGCTCGACGCGACGCTGCCACATCCGCGTCTCGGCACGCTCCTCGGCGGTGCGCCCGATGAGCGGCGGGCTCGGATGTTTCTCCTCGAGATACTCGAAGATGGCGACGGTCTCGCCGAGCACGCGGCCGTCGTCGAGCTCGAAGGCGGGAACCTGACCGCCGGGGTTCTTGTCGGTGTACGGCGCGCGTCGGTTCTCGGCGCCCATCAGGTCGACGTCGATTTTCGGAAAGTCGAGGTCCTTTTCGAGCAGGAACATGCGCAGCGCGCGTGGATTGGGGCCGAACGAGTCGTAGACCTTCATGACGTCGCCTCCGAGGTGATTGGGTTTCCGGCCGCCCTTGTGCTCAAATCGCCCGCGCCATGCAAGAACGTCGACGGAAGTTCTGGGGCTGGGGCTTCGAGGACGCGGGACCGAACGCCGAGCAGCAAGAGCGCATCGCCATGCTGCTGGCGGCGCGTCTCGCGATTCCGGTTCCGTCGATCGGCACGCCGCCGCGTCTCGACGAGCTGAGCCTCCGGAAGCCGCGCGTCGCGGCGCCGGCAGCACTCGCGCCGCTCTGCTCGACTGCAGTCGGCGATCGCGCCGGCCACACGTACGGCAAGTCGTTCCGCGACGTGGTCCGCGGCTTCGCGCGCGACTTCGCGAATCCGCCGGACGTCGTGGCATTCCCCACCACCGAGGAAGAAGTGGCGGCCGTGCTGGAATGGTGCTCGAGCGCCCATCTCGCGGCGATCCCGTACGGCGGCGGGTCGAGCGTGGTCGGCGGCGTGGAGATGCCGCCGGCGGACGCGTTTTCCGGAGCGGTCTCCATCGATCTCGGGCGGATGGATCGCGTGCTCGAGATCGACCGCAGCTCGCGCGCGGCGCGCATCCAGGCGGGCGTGCTCGGTCCGGCGTTGGAGGATCAGCTGCGGCCGCAGGGGCTGACGCTGCGGCATTTTCCGCAGTCGTTCGAGTTCAGCTCGCTCGGCGGCTGGATCGCGACCCGTTCCGGCGGCCACTATGCGACGCTCTTCACCCACATCGACGAGTTCGTCGAGGCGCTGCGCGTGGTGACGCCGACCGGCGTGATCGCGACCCGACGGCTGCCCGCGTCGGGCGCCGGACCGAGCCCGGATCGTCTCTTCATCGGGTCGGAGGGGATCCTCGGGATCATCACGGAAGCATGGATGCGACTACAAGATCGGCCGCGCCTGCGCGCCTCGGCGGCGGTGACGTTCAAAGACTTCGCGGCCGGCGCCGCGGCGGTGCGCGCGCTGGCGCAGAGCGGCCTCCATCCCACCAACTGCCGCCTGCTGGATCCCGGCGAGGCGACGACGTCGGGCGCGGGCACGGGCGCCGAAGCGGTGCTGGTGGTGGGCTTCGAGTCGGCCGATCATTCCCTCGATGCGTGGATGGCGCGCGCGCTCGAGTGCTGTCGAGATTCCGGCGGTCACGTGCCCGAGGAAGCGGGGCGCACGCGCAGCGACGAGGCGACCACGCGCGAAGGCGCCGCCGGCGCCTGGCGCCAAGCCTTCCTCGACGCGCCCTATCTCCGCGACGCGCTGGTCGGCATGGGCTTGATCAGCGAGACCTTCGAAACCGCGATCACCTGGGACCGCTTCGCCGAGTTCCACGACGGTGTCATGACGGCGGCGTCGGATGCGGTTCGCAGGGTGTGCGGCGGCGGCGTCGTGACGTGCCGGTTCACGCACGCCTATGCCGACGGCGCCGCGCCGTACTACACGATCCTCGCTCCCGCGCGCCCCGGCGCTCAGCTCGCGCAGTGGGCCGAGATAAAGAGTGCCGCTGCGGAAGCGCTGCTGCGGCTCGGCGGCACGATCACGCACCATCACGCCGTCGGGCGCGATCACCGGCCCTGGTACGATCGCGAGCGACCGGACGGCTTCGCGCGCGCGCTCGGCGCCGCCAAGGCGTCTCTCGACCCGAGTGGTGTGCTCAATCCGGGCGTGCTGCTGGACTGAAAGACCTCAGCGCGGCTCTTCGGGTACCGCCGGCACCGCGCCGCGCCAGAAGTCGCGCAGCACGAACGTGTTGATCCACCGCAGGTACTCCATCGCGACCTCGCGCCCACCGCCGCGCGTCTGCCACCAGCGCTGCGGATCGAAGGGGTCGCGCCGCGAGGCGCGGACACTGAGCGCGGTCTCCGGCGGCAACACCCGCCGCAGGAGCCAGCGCGCCCGCCGCGTATGCGAGCGCGCGGTGACGAAGAGCACGCTTCGCGGCGGCGGTCGTTGCAGGGCATGGCCGACCGAGGTGATCTCGGCGTTCAAGCCGTCGATCGGCTCCTGCAGAACCTCGATCGCATCGGGCGGGACCCCGCTCCGCTCCAGGATTGCCTGCGACAGCGCCGTCGTCGGCAGCACCGGCACCCCCATGCGCTGCAGCTCGCCGTCGAGAGGATCGGGCTGCCAGTACGGCAGCACGAGGCGTCGACTGACGCCGGCCTTGTAGAGCGCCCCCGCCTCGAATGCGTCGGCGCGCGCGGCCGCCATCGATACGACGATCACGTCGACCGGCGTGACTGCGTCCTCGACCGTGAGCGGAGCGGCGACCGCCGCGAGCCAGTGCGCGCGGGTCGTCCACGCGACCACCGCCAACGCTGCCGCGAGGAGCAGCCCGGCGGTTCGCGAACGCGAGCGGCGTACGGTCGTGATCAGTGTAGCTTCGTCGCCGCCGCTTTCATCTTCTGCAGCAACGGCTCGGAATTACGCTCGTCGTAGAAGTATTTGTACTCCGGACGGTCGGCATGGATCTCAGGGTCGAGCTTCGCGTCCGAGCTCAGGAAGTAGGTCCGCGGGATGTAGTCGCCGTCGGGCGCGTACTGCTTGCTGATCTCGCCGTTCTTGTCCTTGTCGAGACGGATCATCACGAAGCGCTTCGCCTGCTCGACCACCGTCGGTTCGTGAAAGAGCTTGCTGTAGTTGGTGCAGTGCGGACACCACTCGGTGAAGAAGATCAGCATGATCGGCTTCTTGTCTTTTTTCGCCGCCGCGAGCCCTTGCTCGTAGGGCTGCCATTGCACCTGAGCGTCGTTCCAGTCGCCGCCGGCGATCGCCGTTCCCACGGTCACGAGCACCGCCGCCAGTACCGTCGCGCAAGCAATCCGCGTTCGCAGCATCGTTCCTCCTGTCAGCCGCCCGCTTTTTTGACGCGGAAACCGTCGCGCGTCAGGACGTCCGCGATCGTTTCCCGATGGTCGCCTTGGATGATGATCTCGCCGTCCTTCGCCGTGCCGCCGGTACCGCAGGTGCGTTTGAGCCGCGTCGCCAGCGCGCCGAGCGCCTGGTCACCGAGCGCGAGTCCGCGGATGATGCAGACCGGCTTACCGTTCCGGCCCTTCTTTTCGAGCCAGATGCGTACGACCTCGGACTTGCCCGCGGTCGGCGGCGCGGATGGTCGGGCGGGCGGGGCGGGATCGCTACTGTAAACGAGCGTGCCGCCGTGCCGATCGCCGGGAAGCATGAGCGCCGGTCTTAGAGGCGCGCAACGGCGGCGTCAATGCTAGCCGCAGGTGCGGACGGGTCCGAGCAACAGCTCGCCGCGCACGGTGATGCGCTCGATCGACTGGAACACCGCATCGGGATCCATCGCCGCCATTTCCGCGGCGATGTCGAAGCCGATCAGCCGGTCGTGGTCGAGGCTGAAACTGTCGCCGAGCGCACGCGTGATCCGCCGGCGGGTTTTCCAATTTGCAGCGCGGCTCCGGCTCACCCAGCGCATGCGGTAGAGCCGTCCAGCCGTCGAACGTGCCCTCACCTCGATGCGAAACGCGCCGTCGGCGCGAATGTTGGTCACGAGCAACGGGTCGTGGATCGCAGCTTTGCTGCTCCACGGGTAGATCACACCGAAGGACGTGCCGCGGTTGCCGGCCGCGTCGAGCACCAGCGTCGGCTCGTCGCCGTCGTTCATCACGTTCACCGTGCCCGGACCGATCGGCCGGAGGGTCGTGAGGTCGATCGACGCGCAGGTCGGCGAGCCCGGCGTCAGCGGGTCGCTGCCGTATTGCACTTCGAGCCCGTCGGGAACGCCGTCGCCGTCGGTGTCGGGGTTCAAACGATCCGTTTCGCCGCCGGTGCGGCGGAGATCGAGGTTGGCGTCCTCGGCGGCGTCGGGGAGCCCGTCGAGGTCCGAATCGACGACCCGAGCGGCCTGTGCGTATCCGATCGATTGCGCATTCGAGCGTTCGCTCTCCGTGTTGGCCCCGTCGTAGGCGCTCATCGTGAAGGTGTACGTCGTCTCGACGTCGAGATCGCTCAGCATCGCCTTGAAGCGGCCGCTGCCGTCGTGCCGCGGGCTCGGAACGTCGATCGGTGGCCGCTCCTCACCACCGGCCGAACGCACGTAGATTCGGTAGCCGGCGATCGACGTTCCGCCGCCGCTCCACTGCAGCGCGACCGAATACGCCGGCACCGCGGCCGGTGCGGCCAGATGCCAGAGCGTGATCGCCAGAGCGGCGCAAAGGGGAGTTCGTCGTCGCATGTTGCGGAAGTTGACATTGCAACCCCCGAGCCACGACGACTCAAAATAAAGCCGTGCAACCTGGACTGCTTGCGACCGGGGGATCGCGTCGGAGAGTACATCGCCCTGACGAGCGTCGGGATATTGTCATGCGGATGCCATGTCGTCCAGCACGACAGCCAACGCGGTGGAAGGGAGAAGCATGCGAATTGGCTTTTCACTTGACTGTGAAGTCGCGCGGGTATCAGGAGAGTCAGGAACTTTCCTGTGGTGCGTGCTCGGCGGTGGGTCTCTTTTCTGGTTGCGCTGTTCGTCGCTGCCTGTGGCGGTGGTGGCGGATCGGGTGATGGTGCGACCGACGACGTGGGTTCCGCGAACAACGGCATCCAGATCCGGTGGGCGATGGCGCCCGGCGTCGCGGGCTACGTGATCCACTGGGGCCTCCGCTCGACGGAGTACAGCGAGGCGATCGACGTCGGACTGCCGATCGCCGACGATGCCGGCGTCGTCAGCTACGCGCTGTATGAGCTCCGAGATTCCGGCACGTACTTCTTCGCGATGACCTCGTACGACGAGAGCGGCGTGATGAGCAGCTTCTCGAACGAGATCGCCATCGACCTGCCGTAACGTCGGCGGGGCTGCGCACAACACATCGCGGCTCATACGCTTGCGGCGCGGCGAGGACCGCGACTGCCGTCCGGCAAACGGGCAACGCAGCGCGCGCACGTCTCCGTCGTCGATAGCGCTGCGCGCGGTCGCGTAGCGCGAGGGCCAACGCCACGGCGATGCGAGATGTTATCGCGCGCGCGTCGCGGGCCCGTCGGCGTCCGCAGGGTCACGCCCGCAGTCGCTTCACATGCGGACTGGAGGCGGCACATGGCTTGCCTAGGGAGGGCGCCATGCAGCACGCGCCCTTGCTCCATCGTGCCGGTTGCGCCGCGCTGGCCGTGCTCGCGGGCGTGCTCTACTGCACCGCCAGCGCCGCGGCCTACGATGCGCGAGTCGCGTGGTCGCCGGTCGCGGGAAGCAGCGGCTACAAGATCTACGTCGGCGACAACGGCGCCGCATTCGGGACCGGCATCGACGTCGGCGCGCCCGCTCCGGACGCGGACGGCGTCATTCGCTGGGTGCTGCCGAGCTTGAACGAGAGTGCCGCCACCCGCTTCGCGGTCACCAGCTACGACGGCACCCGCGTCGAGAGCGGCCTCTCCAATCAGATCAACCTGACGTACGCGCAGGTCGCGACGCGCGTCGATTCGGACGATGACGGGCTCACCGACGCGCAGGAGGACCGCGACCTCGACATGGTCGTCGACGCCGGCGAAACGGATCCGAACCGTGCCGACAGCGACGGCGACGGGGTGAGTGACGGCGTCGAGGTCGCGCAAGGCAGCGATCCGCGTGATGCCGGCGATCGCACGCCGCATGCGGCGACGCCGGTGCCTAGCGTCACGGCGACGCCCACGCCTACGGTGACCGTCACGCGCACCGCGACGCCGTTGCCGACGGCGACTCGCACGAGCACGCCGCTACCATCGGCGACGCGCACCACCACACCGGTGCCGACTGCCACCAAGACGGCCACGCCGACCAAGACCGCGACGGCGCTGCCGACCGCGACGCGCACGAGCACGCCCGTTCCGACGGCGACCGTGACGCGCACGGCAACGCCGCTCCCGACGGCGACCCGCACGGCGACGGCGCTTCCGAGCGCGACGCGCACCGGCACCCCGGTACCAACGACGACGGCGACCGCGACGACGACGCCGGTGCCAACGACGACGGCGACCGCGACAGCCGAGAGCACGGCGACGGCAACCGCGACGACCGTGCCCACGGCCAGCACGACGGCTACGGCCACGCCCACCGCCACGACCACCGCGACCCCGACTCGCACCGCGACTGCGACGCAGACCGCGACGCCGCGACCGACGATCGCAACGACGCCGCCCCCGGACGATCGGACGGCCGACGGCGACATCATCGCGCGCGTGCCGATCGCGACCGGCGTCGGCAACAAGAGCCTCGAGGTGATTCGCGACGGCGACCTGCCGGCGGTCGGAACGATCGATCCGAGCCGTCAGTACGATACCTTCGACGGGAAGAACCGCGCCGAAGAGGATTGGATCGGCTACGCGTTCCCCGCGCCGGTGACGTTCTCCCGCCTGCTGTTCCAAGAGGGCATGCACTTCCCGCGCGGCGGCTGGTTCGACTCGCTGACCGTGCACGTCCGGCAAAACGGGCTCTGGACGGCCGTCGCCGATTTGCAGATCACGCCTGCGTACTCCGGCGTGAACGACGGCAAATCGTTCGAGACGTTCACGTTCACCTTCACGCCGGTCGTCGGCGATGCCATCCGCATCTGGGGCCGTCCCGGCGGCCGAGACGCGTTCGTGTCGATCGGAGAGCTGCGCGTGTTCGGCGACAGCGCGCCGCCGACCGTGACGGGCACACCGAAGCCGACGATGACGCCCGCACCGACGGCGACACAGATGCCGACCGCCATCGCCACCAGCGGGCCTACCGTTGCCGCGACGGCGACCGTCGTAGTGGAGCCGACCGTCGGATCCTCCGCGCTGCCGACCGCGGTCGCGACTCCCGCGCCGCTTTGCGGAAACGGGATCCGAGACGCGGGCGAGCAGTGCGACGGCGACGATGGCAGCTGCCCCGCTCTCTGTCTCGTCGATTGCAGCTGTGCCGCGAGCTTCACCTTCCCCTTGGAGGGCTGGATTCCGCAGCGGGGCGGCACCCGCTCCGTATCGCCCGCTGATCCGGACGCCGGAGGCGCACGAGTACTGGTGGTCGAGGACACGCCGGGAGCGACCTCAGGCGTCGCCTATCCCGAGCGCCCGACGCTCGCGCTGCCGTTCCCGATCCTCTCGTTCACCAGCCGCGCCGGCGCGAAGTCGCAAGTGCAAGTGACCGTGCGCGGCGCCGACGGCCGGAACTACGTGCTGACCTACGACGCCGCGGAAGGCGTGCCGACCGCGGGCAAACGGCAATCGACCTTCCCGATCGGTACTCCGCCCGACGGTTTCCGCACCACGCTGCGCGATCTCGCCGCCGACGTGCGCGCCGCTTTCGACGTCGAGTTCGCCGCGGTCGGGCAGGTCGTTCTGCGCGGGGCGATGCGCGTCGCCGACGTGACGGTGGCAGCGCCCGGCGTCCTTCCCGCTGCACCGACGCCGGCGTTCGAGATCGCGCTGCCGGCCGGCGGCTGGTTGCAGCAGGGATCGGGAACCGTGGTCGAGAACGAGTACGACGCCGACCTCGCCGCGCCCACGATCCGGACCGAGCCGCGCGACGCCAAGCGGGCGCGGATCGCCGTCACGTTTCCGAAGAAGGAGATGCTCGCCGCCGCGTACCGCACGTTGTCGCTGGTCGTGCGCGACGAGCAGAGACTCGCGATCGAAGTGCGGGTCCGCGTACGGCGCGGCGTCGTCCGCTTGCGCTACGAGCCGGGACTGTCCGCGCCGGTCGTCAAAGGTCGCAAGGCGACGTTGCCGCTCGACGCGGTTCCCATCGACGACAGCTCGTATCGTCTCATCACGATCGACCTGGCGAGCGATGTCACGCGGGTGATGCCCGGTGCGGCCCTGAGCGGCGTGCTGAGCGTGCGCGTGCAGGGCAAGTTCCGGATGGGCGACGTTGTGCTGCGCGAGCCGATCGAATAGTTCAGCCGGCGTGACCCGACAGGGCGCGCCGCGCGCTACCGTTTGGCTCGGCCTCGCGCTCGGCGCCGCCTGCTTCATCGTCTTCAGCTGGAACGCGCATTGGGGTGAGATCGGTCGGATTCTCGCGGGCGCGCATCTACCGCTGATCGCGCTCGCCGGCATCTTCCTTCTCCTGACGTCCGTGGCGCGGGCTTGGCGGTGGCGATACCTGTTGCGCGGCTTCCCGGTGTCGTTCCGGCATCGTCTCACCAGCACGCTCATCGGCTTCGCCGGCAACAACGCGCTGCCGGGACGCCTCGGCGAGCCGCTCCGCTGTCTCGTGGTCAGCCGTCTCGACCGGCGCGTCGGCTTTTGGCAGGCGGCCGGGTCCATCTTCATCGAGCGCATCTTCGATCTCGGCGCGGCGGTGGCTGCGCTGGTCGCGTTCTTGGTGCTGGCGCCGTTCTCGCCCGACGCCGCGGTCCGCGACGCCGCGTTTTTCGTCCGCCTCGAGAAGAGCGGGGCGATGTTCGCCGCCGCGGTGTTGATAGTTCTGATTGCTGCGGCGGTGTTCGCGAGCCGTCGCCTGGGCGCCGGCCGTGGATGGTACGCGCGGTTCGCGCGGCTCGTCAGCGCGGTGCAGGAGGGCTTCGCGAGCCTACGCTCGCCGCGCGCCATCGCCGCCTCGCTTTTTTTCACCGCGCTGTTGTGGCTCTCGATGCTGACGTTCGACTTCCTGATGTTGCGCGCGTTCGGCTTCGACGAGCTCGGCTTCGCGCATGCGTTGGGGTTGCTGGTGGTGTTGTCGTTCGCGATCGCGCTGCCGCAGGCTCCGGCGGGCGTCGGCGTCGTGCAGCTGGCGAGCGAAACGACGCTGACCGCGCTCTATGACATGCCCATCGCACGCGCCAAGGCGTTTGCCATGGCGCTCTGGGCTTGCCAGGCGGGTCTCGTGATCGTCTTCGGAGTGATTGCGCTCTGGATCGAAGGTCTTACGCTCGCCGACGTGCGGCGTGCGCGCCGTTCGATCGACGATCTACGCTCGGAAGAAGCGGCAGGGTAGGCGCGCAGATCGCGCAGCGTTGCAAGCTGGCAGCGGTTGAGACGCATCTTTTGCTTTGATCGTTGCAAAGTACGTTGCAGCGACATCCATCATTCGGTATCTCAAATCGTCCGAACGGCTCGACCGAATCCTGAGAAGGAGCTCGGCTCTGGTCGTTACCTCACGGTGCCGCCGTGAGGCGATCCACGAAGTCAGCAACCGTCACTCCGCCGACCTCCGACGTTGCGAGCTTCCGATCGACGGATCGGCAAAATCCAAGCTCACGACGGAACGATGCTCAATTCACTGCTGACCTCGCTGGCCGGCCGCTGGTCGCGCCGTTTGTTCGCGGGCGCTGCGCTGTTCGGCGCGGTGACGACGCCGTCCGCAGCCTTCGCCGCAATCGCGCGCGTCCGTTGGCTGCCGAGCCCGGCCGCGGGGATCACGAGTTACAAGGTCTACGTCCGGAACGCCGGCGCGCCATATGGCAACGCGCAATGGACGGGCAATCCGTTGCCCGATCCTGACGGCGCGCTTTCGGCGTCGGTGACGTACAACCCCGCGACGTCGGGCGTGAACTACTTCACCGTGGTGGCGCTCGGCGGCGCGCAAGAAAGCGGCCTCTCGGGAGAGCTGCCGGTCGGCGACCCGAATCCGTGTCAGAACGATAGCTGCTCGAGCAAGACGAGCTGCACCTTCTCGGTGCGTCCGGATGGCAGTCCGTGCGACGACGCGTCCTTCTGCAACGGCGCCGAGACGTGTCGCGGCGGCGTGTGCGATCAGGTGGCCGCTCGCGTCTGCGCCGACGCGATCGCCTGCACCGTCGACGCGTGCGACGACGTCGCCGGGAGGTGCACGCACGCCGGACCCCCGGGGTGTTGCCCCGCGTGCGACAGCAACGATCCATGTCTGGCGGCGGCGTGTGCGCAAGGAGAGTGCGCGGCCGAAGGCGGACTCGAGATCGAGGTCGATCGGGTGCGGCTGATGAAGAAGGCGTCGGGCATACGACTCGCCGGCAAGGGCCGGTTCACCTCGGATGTCCCGATCGATCCGACCATCAGCGGCGCGGAGATCCAACTGCGCGCGATCGACGGCAGCATCGTATTCCGTTCGGTCATCGAGCCGAGTGCCGTTCTCGCGCGCTCAGCGGGACGCTATCGTTTCACGGCCAGGCGCTCGCAGTTCGTCGATTCGCAGAACGGCATCACGCGACTCGATTTCCGCGCCAAGCGCAACGTATGGACGGTGACGCTCAAAGCGGAGACGCCGCTCCTGGAGAACGCCGCCGAGGAGCCGACCCTCACCTGGCTGGTGAATATCGGCTCTACGTGCGCACGCCGCATCGACATGGCGTGCGAGCAATCGAGCGATCTGGCCGTCTGCCGCTGACCGGCGGATCACTCGCCGGGGAGGTGCAGCATCCAGCCCCGCGGGATCTTCGCCCAGGTCGACTCGTTGAAGAACGGGTCGTCGCCGAGGACGAACTGGAGCTGCATGTCGGCTTCGGTCGCCAGCGATAGATCGTCGTAGGCCTTGATGACGAAGGTGTAGTTGTTGCGCTTCGGGTAGTAGCGCACGTCGAGGCGGGCCAGACCGTTCCGCGTGCGGGTGGCATTCTGGTCGCGGAAGCGGAACAGGTTGCGTCCGATGCGCCGGACCGCTCCCGGCGCCACCTCGATCTGGAAGACCTTGCCGTTCTTGTTCATGAGCAGGAACCCGATGCTCTCCGTTTCGGGACTGACCGGGGTGCCGGGCACGAAGCTGCCGTGCACCGCGAACAGGTCGTTTACATCCGTCGCCCCGAAGCGGATCGCGCCCGGATCCTTGCCGATCGGCAAGCACTCGCAATCGGGGTCGATGCAGTCGATCTCCCCGTCGCCGTCGTTGTCGACGAAATCGGTGCAAATCTCCGCGGCATGGCAATCGGCGTCACAGCCCAGGGTATTGGGAAGCTCGCATTGCTCCCCGAGCTCCGGCTGCACGATGCCGTCCCCGCAGTATGGCTCGACGGTGCATTCGGAGCTGCAGCCGTCGCCGTCGACGTTGTTGCCGTCGTCCTTTCCAGCACATTGGGATCCTAAGCTTAGAATTCCACGTGGACAAGTTGTCGC